>BNJV01000825.1_pt1 | contig 109318 bp, 122 predicted proteins | sample 8540591 | NCBI WGS metagenome assembly BNJV01 (sample SAMD00202457, study PRJDB9452) | human saliva metagenome | host: Homo sapiens
TATGTTGTACGGGTACATTATCTTTGTATTACTCCCAAGGAAATGCACCATTCCCATTATTTCTTTGTCTTTGAAAAAAGAATATCCTCTTGACTCAGATATGTCAACCATTCCTTGCCATCGAAGGACGAAGAAATCTGTAATAAATTTATTGATTCAAAAGCAGTTTCGTTGGCTTAAAAAAGCCCTCGGGGACTCTATAGTGAGAATAGTAAAGCCAAAGCAACCGATGTGAATTAGAGGGAGTTATGAGATGCTCCTTATGGAAAATACTTTATACAGGTAGACGCAGTAGCTGATTGAATTAAGCTTCATCACTTGTGATTTGCATAATCCTAATCAGCTTTGCGGGGGTAAGACTACGAAAAAAACTGGACTCACACTGTGAGTCCAGTTTTAATTTCTGTCTTACTCCCTCTTTGAGGCTCGGTAGGATTGAGACCTTGGCTCAATCCGATGCCTTTACTATCATCACTATGAAGATGTCCCCAGAGGGCGATTTAAGACAACGTCTTAACCATCATTTTCATTGAATCAATAGATTTTATTTATTTGCTTCAACAGCACGGGAGAGAGTGCATTTCTTAATAATCGCGTAATTTCGCGAGGGAATAGGCGGAAAGCGCAAGAAATGGTATAATATGGGAATAAAGTAACGATTTAGAGGTAAAGAATGAATCAACTGTTTAGAAATTTTATTTCAAAAGAGCGAGTGAATAGTTTTCGGGAGTTAACGAAGACGCTCGTGAAAATGGCGGGGACCGATGAAGTGGTGCCTGAAGAGGATGAAAGTGTGCCTTGGGTTCCGTCAATCCTAGGATTAATTTTCATATTATGGCTTTCTTCTGGTGATTGGCTCAAAAGTGTGACGCAACCGCTGATTGATCAATTTCCGCTTCTTTCGTTTTGGCCGTTAGCGTTTCTCTTTGTCTACCTTCCGATGTTAAATGGGCTAGATGAGTTATGGAAACAACCGCAGAGAAAACGGGACTTACAGGAGTTAATGGCGATTGCCAAACGTGCGGTGGCCGTTTTAAAAGAATATGACTATGACAATTTAGATGACGTGGTTGACGCAGAAGTGGTCATCAACGAATACACCGAGCGATACGGATTATAGGAGGCTAGTGATGAGATTATGGCATGAGGACTTGATTGGGCATCTTCCGCGTCCGCAACTGTTGGGGCAGCACCGCGAATGTTGTGCGCTCAGAGGCAATGGATGGGGCAAGAAGCATGCGACGGTGGACTATGTGTTTACTTATAGCCCGTATGTGCTGTATCAGTACCATACGTTGATTATGGATGAAATGGAGCGCCGTGGGTATAATGTGACGCCCGAGTGGAAAGAGGCTTCGTATCGTGGAAAGATTTGTCCACCGTATACCGAAGTGGAAGCATGTGCGTGGACGAGTCCGTTATACAAAGAGCACGATGATGCGTATTACAAAGAATGTATTGAAAATTTAGCGCAAAAAGGAATTATCCTGGAAGGAGAAAATCATGTTTAGACTTCTATTGAAAGACGTTGCGACGAAAAAAATGTTAGTGAACTTCCGTGAGTTGACAAGCTACTTAATGAAAGAGGCGGGAATGGATGATGAACTGCCGGAACTAGTCGATAAAATGGCAACCATGAAAATGATTGCGGGGATGTTTGTATTCATCATAGTGATGCGTACGGGGATTTTATCGAGACCACTTGAGTTTATGGTAAACAAGGTTGCTGGAGAAGGGAATGTGATTTTTCTACTCTTACCATTTGTTTCTTTGTACTTGTTTTTAGGATTCTTTTTTCTTCTGTACCGAATCTGGTCTAAAAAAGTACTGACACGTAAACTTGGCGAAGTGATACCACTAGCGGAACGTGCGATTGCTTCTCTTAAAGCAGCTGGACGCGACGACTTAGAAGAGGATATCGAAGACGCAGAATTTCTGATTGAGGATTATAAGAAGAGATTTGGGTTTTAGGGAAAATTTGACCTTCAAGTATAAGGAGGAATGACAATGAAATCGAAACGAAGAGTGAAGGAACGACATGTATCGCAACTGCGTAAGTTGATTGGAGCAGTGGCCGAGCAAAATGGGGAAGAAGGCACACTACCGATGAGCTTTTTACCGGTGCGCGCTATCATTACAATCCTTAGTGTTGCTGCAGTGGTGTGCGGAGTGGTGGTGTTTGGAAGAATGGCTGTGGTCGAAGCAGGCTTGTTTCAAGCACTTCAATCGATGTTTTCGACGGGGGATTCAGAGATAGCCGCACAAGTAGGAAAGGTCCTCTTCGGCCTAGCAATCCACTATGGCCTCATGTTCGCCGCCCTTGCTGTCATTCTCTACTGCTGCCACAGATCCGTTCGTTGGGAATGGAAGAAGCTCGTGGCTCGTGGAAATGAAGAAGTGGCGACGTGGAAAGCCTCACCAAGAGAAGCCAGCCGCGAAGCTGTTGAAGCGCTAGAGGCGTATTTACAAGAAAATGCTGCGCTTGGCAAACCGTCTAAGGCGCGGGAAAAAGTAGAAACCGCCGCTAGCAGTGTCGGGGCTGCGATGGAGAAAGTGAGCAAAGAACACGAAGTACAGAAACGTCTAACAAGCGTCGAAGCTTCACGAGTTCGCGCCTTAAGAAGACTATTGAAGCTTGTCTTGAAGATAAACGGACGAGAAGAACAGCTTCCAAAAAACTCGTATTGGCTTCGCATCTACGTCCTGATTACAGTCGCCATTGCGGGCATCGTCATCGGATTCGCATCTGGATTCTTTACGTATTTGAAATTATTCATCGCCTGCCTAGTGACGTTGCAATTGAGCGTCGCAATCGGCTATCTTGCCTTCATTTGGCCATTTGCCCTTATCTGGTCCTTACCGATTATCGTCTTCGTTGTAGTCTTCAATTGGCACCGCAGAGAAACGTTTAAGGAATGGAAAGAACTATTGGCACTGGCAGACCGCGAAGTCGAAGAGTGGAGTCAAACCACAACCGTACCAGCCGAAGTGGCAGAGTTACAAAAATTTTTGAAAAAAGCACATAAGTACTATTAGGAGGACATTATGAACTATAAGAAAACGATTTGGCAGGGGCAAACGACAAGGCTCCGTGAACTCATTCGCATTGTAAACCGCAGAAGCAAACAGCCGCGCGTATTACCAAGAGATAATCGTCAGGTTCGACTCTTTTGTATGCTCTTCTTTGGCATTATCACGCTCTACACGATTATGACGACAGGATTTCTTGCGGCTATTCTGGGCGGGATATATATGCTGTTTCAAGGGAAAGCATCCAATTACGTAGACCGGATGATACCGTATTGGTGGGTTCCGATTTTATGGGTGGCGTTGATTGCCATTTTCATCCTCATCATCTGGCTGACTCGTCGTTCACTTGTAAAAGAAACGCTCTTATTACTCGAACACGCGAAAGACGAAATCGCGCGCCAATATGAAGACGGTAATGGCATTGTTTCAAAAGAAGTCATCGATTTAGAAGGATACGTCGAGGACTTACAACGAAATTACCGGTTCTAAGGAGGAAGTAGATGATTATTTTAGGATATCCAAGTCGACTCGCAGTGAATAAAAAAGAAGTGAAGGAAGTGCGCACTGTTGCCACGCGACTTGTAACGGAAAGTGGCATTCCAGCCGAATTTCCCGAAGAAACGAAGCGAGGGGTGTTCTTATCGCTCCTACTCGGAGTCGTATCGATTATCGCAGCGCTCCTAGTGGCAGGTCTGGTCTATCTATTTATTGAAATCGGTGGAAACCTCGTCGGGTTCGTGCAAGTCGTCGGGATTTTGGCGTTCGGTTTTTCAGCACTGCTCGTGATTTGGTCGGTGTTACTCATTATCACAGCGATTTTATATCGTCGGGAGCAAAACAAGCGCTGGCAGGAACTATCTGCGCTGCTGGATATCATCGATGAAGCCATCATCGTGTTACGCGAAGAAGACCGCAGTTATTTAGCATTGGAATTAAAACGCGCCGAACGACTCGTGGACCGCTACAATGACGTCCGCCGCGTCGTGACATTGGTGGAACGTGTTTAAGGAGTGAAGGATATGTATATTTATGTAGCACCAAGACGAAAAGAATTAAAAGAAAAAGAAGTACAAGACTTTCGAGCAGTCGCAGAACGCTTAGTGGACGAAAGTGGGATTGAAGCAGAATTTCCCCTTGTGACGGAACGTTCTCCATTGTTGAAAGTACTAATCTGGATATTAGGAATTTTCATGGCTTTGATGATAGGTGGATTGGGGTATTTGTGGTTTGTTATTGGAGGAAATGCTGACGACCCGCTTCTCATCCTTGGTATTATGTTTTTCGCATGTATGGTGGGGCTCATCGTTTGGCTGGTGGGTGTCCTTTTTGCAGCCATTTTATACCGTCGTGAACAAGATAAACGTTGGGCGGAAATGGAAGAGTTGTTGGATATCGTAGACGAAGCAACGATTGTTTTACATGAGCAAAATCGGAAAGACTTAGCCGTGGACATCAAACGTGCGGAAACATTAGTGAAGAAATACAGACGTTATGGCATCTAAGTGCATATCTATCTTTAAGGAGAGAAAACCATGGATTTACAACGAATTCAATATCGAAAAAATGAAGCGCAGGAGTTTCGCGCATTGACCGAGCGCCTTGTCGGGGAGAGTGGCCTTGACCTCGAGCTGCCGTATGAGAGTCCGGGAGTGCAGCACCTCATGAAGTATTTTAACGTCCTCGTGGGCATCCTCGTGCTCTTGACGATTGGACTCGTCGCATTTGTGTTCTATCTGAACGGTGGGAAATCAGAGAACTTTATGATTACCCTTAGCAATGAAGAAATGCTCGTGTTCTTCCCGCTTGTCATCGTGTGGATGTTCGGGCTGTTTTTTGCAAAGGCGTTAGACGCACGTAATCAGCTCTTCATCCAAAAAGACATCCGCGCACTCTTGCCAGTTGCCCAAGAAGCACTCGAGGCACTTAGCGGAAACGAGAACGACTACGTAAAACGCGCGAAGCTCCTCGTTAAAAATACAAAACTTACGGGTTATAAAATAAAGGGATTTGAAAATAAAAGGGGTAAGAATGAAGAAGAAAGTCACTCAAGAAACAGCCAACCGACTCCGAGAATTATTGGAAAAGGTGACTTCAGAAAGAGGAGATGCAGCACCTTTACCGAAAGATCATCAAATAGCGCGGTTACTATTGCCACTATTCGCTCTTTGTTTCGCCGGTGTCTATTTACAAAATGCGCACGCTTTTTCGATTATAGGGGGTGCATTTGCAAATATTTTTGAGGTTGGTGTTTGGGAAACGTTCGAATTCGTGGTAACCGTCACGAGCTTCCATTTCTTGACATGGAGTGTTCCTTTTATCGTTCTAGGAGTTGTCTTTTTCTGGAGACGTCACTCCTTCAAGAAGGAATTCAATGCTTTAGTGGAACGGGCAAAGGAAGAGGTTACTCTTTGGAAAAAGAAACCGCTCGAGACAAATCGCACCCTTGTAAAGGGACTAGAAGGCTTTCTAAAATCATTGCAAACAGAATATCAATTTGAACAAAGAATAAGGTAAGAATGTAAAGAGGTTAGGGACATGATTTATAAAACACTATTATTCGATCTGGATTCAACGCTCTGGGACTTTCATTCGGCGGAGAATTATGCGCTGACAAAACTCTTGGAGCAGCAAGGCGTGGAGGATGTCGAGGCGTATATCGACGTCTACGTGCCGATGAATCGTGCCATGTGGCGTTCGTTGGAAAAGGACGAAATCACGCGTGAGGAACTCGTCGAAACGCGCTTTGCCAAGTTGTTCGACCACTTCGGTTTTGAAAAAGACGGGAAGGAACTCGCCGCAGATTACGAGGCCATCCTCTCTACGCAAGGCCAAACGTACGAAGGGGCGGAGGAGTTGCTTCAGGCATTACGGGACACTGGATACGACTTATACGCTGCCACAAACGGCATTACGACGATTCAAAAGGGGCGCTTGTCAAACTCGCCGATAGCAAAATATTTCAAGAAAGTCTTCATCTCCGAAGAAGTCGGGGCACAAAAGCCAAGTGAAGCCTTCTTTGAACGTGTCGCTAGTGCGATTCCAGACTACGACAAGGACAAAGCTGTGATCATCGGCGATTCATTGACAGCGGATATCCAAGGCGGTATTAACGCAGGCATCGACACGATTTGGATGAACCTAGCGGCAAAAGAAAATAGAACGGCCATCAAGCCGACCGTGGAAGTGAGAAGCTACGCGGAATTATTAGAATTTTTAGTGTAAACCGAAACGACTGCAGGGATGTCTTGCAGTCTTTTTTATGCAAAAAAGTTGAGGTTCCACTTCTTTGCGGGTAGACTACTTAAAAGGGCAAAGACCCGACCAAAAATGAAAGTTGGAAATGAATGAAAAAAGGATTACTGGGAATCGCAGTGGTATTAATGCTTGCAGCGTGTGGAACGACGAACGATGCAAACCCGACGAACACGACCGCGCAGACGTCCCAAACCACTCAAGCGATCCGTGTCGAAGTGAAGACAGACGGCACATATACCGTAAAAGAATATGATTTCGAAAGTAATGGCAAGAATCTCTATGCACGTGCCTTTGTGCCAGACGGAAAAGGACGGGTGCCACTCGTGATTTTTAGCCACGGACTGGGCGCCAACGTTGAACACGAGGAAGAAGTGCAGAAGACATTGGCCAAAGCTGGCATTGCCGTCTTCAGCTTGGAATTTGCAGGAGGCTCGTCTTCATCGGCCCCGATGAGTGAGGGATTGACGACTGAGATGTCGGTTCTCACCGAAGTACAAAACTTGAAGGATGCCATCCGTATCGCAAGCGGGATGGAATACGTGGATACTCAGAAAATTTATCTCATGGGAAGTAGCCAGGGCGGACTCGTCACAGCACTGACCGCAGAAGAAGTCACCAATATCGCAGGACTCTTCTTGTTCTATCCAGCATTTTCACTGCCGGAAGATATCCGAAGTAGCTTCACGAAACTAGACGAAGTACCCGAGACTTTTAACTTACTCGGCACGAAAATCGGGAAGAAATACATCACGGACATCTACGACATGGATCCTTACGCGAACCTAGAGAAACTTGGGATGCCGGTGCATATTTTTCACGGCAAAGACGACAATATCGTGCCCATCACGGCCTCCCAAAAAACAATGAAGCGCCTAAAAGACGCCCGCCTCACAACGCTGGAGGACACAGGCCATGCCTTAACGCCAGAGCAACAAGCACAAATCGGCTTTGAGATTGCGGATGAGATTTATAATGGGATGAAGTAAAGTGGAAAAACTGGACTCACAACATCGTGAGTCCAGTTTTAATTTTCTTTTTTCCCCTTTCCCAAGCGGGTCGATATCTCCTCGTGTCTTGAAAAAGAGCGCGGCACCATCCCAAACCGTATTTCACCCAACCTGGCAACAGCTACTTCACAAAGCTCCAACCCCTCCGTTGCACCCGCGCCTTTTAACTTTGATGCACATATAAAAAAGACTGAACAACCAATCCCGTAAAATGATTCCGGAGAACCTGCGGATTCATCGTAGTAGTAACGTGTTTCGCATCACATGCGAATTAGTTGGCGTTGGAATTTATTCCTTACGCCAACTTTGAGGCTGTGAAGGTGAGAGACTCAAAGAGGCTCGAACTGGTGCAACGTTACAACGACGATGAAAGAATCCGCAAGGATTCAAAGGAATCATTTTTAGCACCTAACAAGGGTTTGAGGTTATTCAGTCTATTTTATATATCCAATTCTTTCATCAAGTTCTCTACGCATTGTACAACAGAGGAGTCGAAGTCTTTGCGGTAGACGAGCTGGATGTTCCGTTTTGGTGTGAAGCCATCGAGTTCGAGTTTGGAAAGGTAGCCGCTCTCCAAGTCTTTTTTTTTACAAGAAGCTCAGACACGATGGAGATACCGAGCCCGTGCGCCACGGCTTCCTTGATACTGTACTGGTTATCCACCACAAACGGCTGCCGGTTCATAAACTCCGGCTCCCGTAACTGCTTCAACAAAAACTTATGCAGCGACGACTGACTCCCTTTGGAAATATATCGTTCCTCGTTCAGGTCCGCGAGCGTGCAGTGCCCCTTCTTAGCCAACTCATGATCCGCCTTACAAATCACAATGAGCGAATCCTCGTAGACCGTCGTACTCGCAAATTGCTTCATATCGACTGGAATATACTCCGAGAAGAACGCCAGCTGGATTTTCCGGGCTTCGAGGTCCGCTAAAATCACCTTCGAGCGGTCGACCTTAATCGACACTTGATGGTCCGGGAAGGCGTCGTTTAATAGCGGCAGGAGGGCAGGGAGAATCGTCGACCCGATAAATGGAGTTGCCCCGATAATAATCGAACGACTCGTCGTATCGGCCAATTCCCTGAGCGCATTCAAGCCACCGTTCATCGTAGCGACCACCTTCTTGGCCGTCTCATAGAACAGCTTGCCGTATTCGGTCAGCGTGAAGCTCTTATGCGTGCGCTCAATCAGAGGATAGCCGAGCTCTTCCTCCAGGCTTTTGATTTGTTTCGTGACATTTGGTTGCGAAGTATAGAGTTCCTCGGCGGTTTTCGTGAAGCTCATCGTCTCGCAGAGGGTTTTAAAGGTTTGTAATTTATCGATATTCATGACATCCCGCCTTTCCACACTAGTATATCATAATCATTCTAAATAGTTATACAAATGCATAACGAAATGGAATACAAAACGTCAAAAAGTGAATTGGACGCACTCCGTTATTCTCAGTACACTGAATATAACGTCAAGGACGAAAAAATAACAAACGAAAGGTGATAAAACCATGAGTAAAGAGAAAAACAAAAAATCCGCGCTGTGGGGCATTCTTCTCGCATTAGCCGCATTCCTCATTATCGTATTTATGCCGCCAATGGAAGGACTCTCAGTCGCAGCACAACGTAGTTTGGCTATCTTTGTATCAGCACTTATTTTATGGATTGCAAAGCCAATTCCAATTTATCAAACATCCATTATAGCCGTATTACTACTTCCATTAATTGGAGTCGTTGAAAAACAAAAAGAAGCGTTTGGAACATTAGGGTACGACATCATCTGGTTAATGGTAGCCGCATTCGTATTAACATCAGCGATCAGCGAAACGAACCTCGGGAAACGTATCGCACTTTCAATGGTCGTGAAATTCGGACGCACGAAGGTACAGACACTTGCCGTATTACTAGCGGTAAACTTCATCCTAGCGTTCTTCGTACCATCAACAACAGCCCGTGCTTCATTAATCTTGCCAATCTCAATCGTATTATTACAAATTTACAATGAGCTTCCAGGAGAATCGAACTTCGGGAAATTAATGATGTTACAAAAACGTTCAAAACAACGCGTTCGCAACATCAATGGTTATGACAGCAACATCAGCACAAGTAATCGCAATTGGGTTCATCAACAAACAAACAGGTTCAAACCTTGGTTATATGGACTGGTTAATCGTTTCAATGCCGCAAGCGATTCTTACAGCCGTAATCATCTTCTTTATCGGTGTGAAATTATACAAAGTTGGTAAAGAAGCCGGTGAAGAAGCAATGGCAAACGTAAAAGAAACGTTGAAGAAACAATTAGCAGACTTAGGACCAACTTCACCAGAAGAAAAACGTGTCGGAATCATCTTCCTTATCACTTTAATCTTATGGGCAACTGGAGATATTCAAAAGAAATATCTAGGGTTCTCAATCTCAACAGAACAAACAGCCGTATTAAGTATGTTACTCTGCTTACTTCCAGGTATCGGTGTATTAACTTGGAAACAAGCGAAAATCAAATGGGACTTAATGATCTTCTCTGCAGGGGCATATGCGGTTGGTAACGCATTTGACAACACAGGCGGAGCTGAGTGGATGATTACAAACTTAGTAAATGCCATCGGTTTAGACAAATTAAATCACGCTGCAGTCGCAGTCATCTTAATCTTCATCACTGTCTTCTCACACTTAATCTTCACAAGTAAGACAGTACGTACAACGATTTTAATTCCAGCGATTATCTCAATCGCAACAACAGTCGGCATGAACCCAGTGTCACTTGCATTAACATGTTCACTAGGGATTGCGACAACCATCACTTTACCACCACACTCTAAAGTAAACACATTGTACTTCGGTACTGGATACTTCAGCGTGTTAGACGAAGTGAAATTCGGATTACTTGCCTGCTTAGTGCACTCAATCATCCTATCAGGAATGTACTTCGCGTGGATTCAATTCATCTACTAATCGGGAGGGGACAGTATGAAAAAGAAAATCATCGTAGCGATTGCGGACGGTGTGGGAGATCGTCCAAACGTCGAGCTTGGCGGTTTAACTCCGTTGCAATACGCGAAAACACCTCATCTCGATCAACTCGCTAAAGAAGGTATGACAGGGATTATGGACCTGATCTCACCAGGGATTACGGTTGGTACCGACATGGGACATTTAATCTTATTCGGAAATCCTTCTGTCAACTACCCAGGACGCGGACCGATGGAAGCAGCAGGGGTTGGCATGGACTTACAGCCCGGAGACGTGGCCTTCAGATGTAACTTCGCGACACGTGGCGACAATAATATCGTCGTCGACCGTCGTGCAGGCCGTATTCGTGAACGGACGAATGAACTCGCAGAAATCATCAATGGCCTACAAATCGAAGATGTAACGTTCTTATTCAAAGAAGCAACAGAACATAGAGCCGTACTTGTAATGCGTGGAGAAGGATTAAGTGCCAAAGTCACAGACACCGATCCAAAGGCGCCAAACGATGGGCATCCATTTAAACAAGCATTGCCAAAAGACGACAGTCCAGAAGCTGCCAAAACAGCACGCATCTTGAATGAGTTTCTTGAAGTGATTTACCCACTCATGGACCAACATGACGTGAACGTGGAACGCCGTGCAAACGGACAATTACCAGCGAACTTTGTGATTACACGTGGGGCTGGACAATTCTCCGTCATCGACCGCCTAGGTGAACAATTCGGCTATAAGGCTGCAGTGGTGGCAGGGGAAGATACGGTGCTTGGTGTTGGACGCTTATCTGGATACGACGTGTATAAGGAAGAGTCGTTCACAGGAAACATGGATACAAACGTGAGACGTAAAGCCGAAAAAGCACTCGAGATGATTCAAGACCACGACTTAGTCTACGTTCACTTGAAAGTGACAGACGTGAAAGGCCATGACAACAAACCATTCGAGAAAGCCCAAGGAATCGAACTCTTCGATGAAATGGTCGGAATCTTAATGGAAAATAAACCTGAAAACACACTGATTGCGCTTTGTGCAGACCACTCAACACCTTGCGAAAAAGGCGAACATAGTGGCGAGCCGGTACCAATCGTCATCTCAGGACCTGGCATCCGCCGTGATAAAGTCGAACACTACGACGAAATCTCTTGTGCCGAAGGAGCCATCAACCGCATCAAAGGCCGCGAATTCGTCTGGACACTGCTCGATTATTTAGAAGTCGTGCCAAAAACAAGGGAACTAAGAACAACAAAATAGGTTTAAGAAACCGAGGTAAATACCTCGGTTTTTGCGCTCAAAAGGCCGATTTCCTGACAAAAAGACGCAAAATAATGAAAAATAAGACCAAAAAATTAAAAATAAGTTTTCTATAGGAATCGGGAATAATTCCTATTAATGAACTTTTGGAATATAAAAAAACGAACATTGCTATATAAAAGATTATGTATTAAAAAAAGTAGTGCTAAGAGAGGTATTTTGTGCTGAGATTGCGTGAAATAATTGCTCTTACATATATTTGCTGAAATAAGCAACTATAACTAGAGTGGAAACTCGTATTTTTGCAACTAATATTATATTTTTTTGAGTGATTATATTTACTATTTAAATGGCGTTTTATAACCGCAAAAAAAGTGCTATAAAAAGCAAAATGTAACATATATGCTACAGTAGCATATATGTTACAATTAAGAAGATAAACAGCTTATATAATCTTCAAAAAAAGGGACAGTAAATTAATACTAAACAATTTGAGATTATTTTACTCAGAATTATGAATGTCTATGGAAGAATTAAAGCACCTTGTGCAGGAATTTGAACTGTGTTATTCTGAAGTTGTATAGAATATGTGAATAATTTATCAAAAAGAGGTGAATAGATGGAAATGTATGAATCTATTCCAGAAGCGAATTTGCTTTTGGAATCGTTAAGATCTGTTGGGTATTCTGTGGAAAGTGCAGTTGCTGATATTGTGGATAATTCAATTGCAGCAGGGGCAAAAAAAATATATATAACTTTCGATTGGGAAAATAAATCCATTTCTATTGTAGATGATGGACAAGGTATGGAACGAAGTGAGTTATACGATAATATGAAAATAGGTTCTTCTAATCCAAATCAAGTTAGAGACAGTAAAGATTTGGGGAGATTTGGAATGGGAATGAAGACCGCAGCGTTTTCTATTGGTAGAAAACTCACAGTAGTAACTATCAAAGACGGGAAATCAAGTAATGCTTCGTGGGATTTGGATTTAGTTGAAGAACTTGGTTGGAATCTTATTATTAATGAAGAGAGTCATTACAGTGATTATTTACTCAAATTGTCTAAAAGATGGAACAGCAATTATTATTAGTAATCTAGATAAGTTAATAGACAAAAAAATAGTTTAGAAAAAAATCGAAAAGGAATTTTTTTCAATATAATAAAAAAAGTTAAAGAACATTTAAGTTTAGTTTTTTTCATAGGTTTATTTCAGATGATGGTTTGCAATTATTTGTCAATGAGGAGGAACCGTTGGTAGCTTGGGATCCTTTTGTTACAAAGAATAAAGCAACTCAGGAATTAGCAGAGGAAGAAATTTGGGATCCAACTAATGAAATAGTAGCTAAGATTCAACCATATGTTCTACCTCATAAGACTAAATTTGATTCTGAAGAGGATATGGAAAATGCTAAGGGAAAGAGTTGGACTAGAAATCAAGGGATTTATTTGTATAGAAATAAACGATTAATTGTTTATGGGACATGGTTCGATATTATAAAAAAAGAACAGACATATGTTCTAGCAAGAGTTAAAGTTGATATTTCATCAGAGGCAGATTTTGATTGGAATATAGATATTAAAAAGTCTAGTGCATCACTACCGGTTTATTTGAGGGATCGTATGATTTCGATTATCGATGACTGTACTCAAAAATCAACTAATGTTTTTAATTCTAGAGGCGCGTACTCAAGAGATGCAGTGCAAGCTGACAATTTTGATTTAATTTGGGAACAATCAAAAAGAAACGGACAATATTCTTATAGATTAAATAAGAAGCATAAGATGCTTAATAAACTTCGAATGGAATTAAGTGAAAGTGGGCAAAAAGTTTTTAAAGGCATATCTTTCACTCGTTGAAAATGTAGCTCCATTCATGATGAATGGGATTGCTGATTCTATGAGTTCGGTTAATTATAAAGTGGAAACGATGAATAAGCAACAAGATATTGCTGATATTGAGAATATAATACAGTCGTTTAGAGAAATTGGCGTTGAAAAAAATAACATTATTATTTTTTTAAAGAAGATGCCAACTTATCATTATCTTAAAGATGAATTTGAAGAAATTATGGAGAAATATTATGATTAGTAACATAGAAGATTTAAGTAGAAAAGAAAAATCAATATATATTGCTGCTGTGGATACTTGTTTAGATTACGTTGAAAATTCCAAAATAACTGTTAGAGAAGCAATTGCTGAAACAATATGTATTTTTGGTCAAATGGTTCAGGATACGAACCGATTAGAAAAAGTTCTTTATCAAGAAACGACGCAAGAAGCTAGTCCATATACTTTAATAATGACGGAGGAAGTAAAAAAAAGAGATTGGTGGACCAAATTAAAATTAAATGACGAGGTGAAAACTTATTATTTTAATCGATATTTTTCATATTTAAGGAAAAAAGGCGGATGGAGCGACGTCTCAATTAAAGACCTAGATAAATCAACTGATGAAGTAATGAATGCATTAGCTAACCCTACGTATGAAGGAGCTGATGAAAGACGGGGGTTAGTTTATGGAGATGTTCAATCGGGAAAAACAGCTCATTATATGGGAGTTATTAATAAAGCAGTAGCGTCTGGATACCAAATAATTATTGTCCTAACGGGGATGCATAATAGTCTCCGAAGTCAGACTCAGTCTCGTATTGATGAAGAAGTCTTGGGTTATGAGACTAGTAGTCGAGAAAAAGCTGATTCACAATCCAAAAATCTAATTGGAGTTGGTTTAGAATATTTTGATCCTAATGACAAACCATTGATGTCGCTGACTAACCGGGATGAAAAAGGTGATTTTAACAGAACCATAGCTACGGTGTCATCTATACCTCCTTTTGTTATTGTCACGAAGAAAGTTAATAGTGTATTAAAAAATATAATCAGGGCTTTATCACAAAGTACTATTGCTGAGGTGAAGGAGGGTAAGAAAATCATTCCTAATAATTATCCCGCTTTAATTATAGATGATGAAGCAGATCAAGCTTCAATTAATACTAATGATATGGAGAAAACGAGTAACCCGTCAGCAATTAATGGAACCATTAGAGAGTTATTAAATCTATTTGAATGTAAGTCTTATGTAGGGTACACAGCTACCCCGTTCGCAAATATTTTTATTCCTCATAGGACTGATGATGATAATTATGGGAAAGATTTATTCCCAAAAGATTTTATTGCTAGAGCTCCTAGACCACATTTATATGTGGGGGCAAAAGAGTTCTTTGGATTGGATGAGGAAGGTTATGTGGCCATGCCTTTAATGAGACCTATCTCGGAAGGAAAGTACTTTTTACCGAAAGGCACTAAAAAGGATGATTTTGTTGGTGAATTACCAATAGAACTAAAAGATGCAGTCAAGTATTTTATGATTTCTATTGCTATTCGTAACTTAAGAGGGCAAAGAAATAAACCAAATACAATGCTCGTTCATATTGGTAGATTCGTGAATCATCAAGGTGCATTAAAGAAAAAAAATTGTAAGATATTTGGAAGAAGAAATATTCAATTATATTGAAGGTGGAGATTTAGAAATAAAAAAACGAATTCTATGAAATATATATAAATGATTTTTCTAGTAACCACTAAACAGATGAATGCAAAATTCCCCAAATATTCAGAAGGATGTTATGAAGTTGAGTTCAATGATGTCTGGATAGAAATTGATAGACTTGTCAAAGAAAGAGAAATAGATACTTTTGAGGTAAATGGGAATTCTTCAGACAATTTAATTTATAAAAAAATCATAAAGGTGAAGTATTTAATGTTATAGCTGTAGGTGGAAATAAATTATCCAGGGGTCTTACATTAGAAGGTTTGACAATTAGTTACTTTACAAGAAGTGCCTCCGCTATGGATACGCTATTACAGATGGGTAGATGGTTTGGGTATAGACCGGGGTATTTAGATCTTTGCCGTATCTTTACAACAGAAGACTTGTACTTAAAATTTAAAGCAATCTCCTTTTCTGCGGAAAATTTGGCTTCACAATTTGATGATATGAATATTAGTAAATCTAGACCCGATGAATTTGGACTTAAGATTGCAACGAATCCCGACATACTAATTTCAGCAAGAAATAAGATTCGGACTGGGGCAGATTATTCATCTGACTTCAGCAATAAACTTACACAAACTAGATTACTTGATGCAGATCCAGAAATTGTGGAGGAAAATTATCAAGCGGTTAATCAATTCTTATCTTCTTTAGATGAATATAGATTGGATAAGCTCGAATCTGGCAACAAGTTAAAATATATTCCAGCAGAGGAAAAAGCAGGAAAATTTTATTGGGTGGGAGTTCCAGGTGAAAGAGTAGCTCAGTTTTTTGGTAATTTTCAAACTTCTAAATATGCTACTAAGGCAAGTAGTAAGTTAATAAAAGATTATATTGATACAATGCGTGAATATAATGGATTAATCGATTGGACAGTATGCCTTTGTGGCACAACTAATAAAAATAAATCTAGTAAGATTGCAACAGAGTCCAAGTACGGTCCTATTGAAGTAAATGGGATAACTCGTAATTTAGAGGATAAAAATGATTCCAGAATAACAAATAAAATTAGTGAGGGGACAACAAGAGACTTACAAGTACTAACATCTTTTGGAGATGAAGAGTTAGATTATACATTAAAACAAGTTCATGAAGCTAACAAATTAAAAAAACAATTAAAAAATGAAACTCAGAGAAAACAATCTATTGCAAGAAAAGTAAGGAGTAAGGTAAGAGATTTTGAACATGGATTTTTATTACTTTATCCAATAGAATGGGCAGCAGATGATTTGCAGATTTATAACGATAAAGCTCCATACGCATTTGCAGTAGTTTTTCCGGATAGAGGGAATAAAGGGAAGTTAAAACAATACAAACTTAATGAAATTGCATTGGAGTTAGAGGAATTATGAATTTAACAATGGAATTGTATAGAGCATTATATAGAGAAATAGAAACTAAAAAAATTATTCGCCTTGGAGTAGTGTATATAGGAAAGCTGTCTGTGATTGTGGTGAAGGAATTCTTTATTCTGTATCTGTAAAAGATAAAATGCGAGCTCTTTCTATTCCGGTTAGTGCGGATGACATTAAGTATCCCGAAGTGAAAGGAATAGAACTTTCTTTAGTTACTCTTAAAGAATATTCAAATAGCGATCAAGTTTATCTTCAAATACGGCAAAAATAAAGATACAGAAATTTATATATACGAAATCCTGATTGAAGATATTCGAACTTCTTTATCCTCAGTTAAGAGTTTTACAGAGTTCCCATCTAGACTTCAGAAAGTTTTTAAAAAAAATGGAAAAATTTTTTTAGTTCTAATAAAGAGATTATACTTAGCGAGATTAATGCTCAAGGTTTGTATGGAGAACTACTATTTTTTTACAAACACTAATTGATGCTAAAGGAGCTAATGCTATTGAATCGTGGGTGGGGATTACAAATGCTACACATGATTTTTATATCGGTCAAGATGCTGTTGAAGTTAAAACTACAGCAACACAAACACCATATTTTGCTCATATTAATAATGAGTTTCAGTTAGATAATAATGATGTTAATGGGAAACTATTTCTTAGGTTTTATGCGTTTCGAAAAAGTCCTATTGGAGGGCAAAAGTTACCAGAATTAATATCGATAATAAGAGAACAATTAGAAAGTGATATTCTTTTCTTAAATGCTTTTAATAGCAAATTAGAGCAAGCGGGTTATATTGATGCTGCATCTCCATATTATACTACAGGATATACATTACGTGAGGCGTATATGTTTGAAGTAGGGGAAGAGTTCCCAAAAATTCATAGGGGGTCAATTCCTAAAGGGATTACGAATTTAAAGTATAATCTGTCAATTTCTAATTGCTTAGATTATGCCATCGATTATAAAGATATAAGTACTATAATAAAGGGATGAAAGAATGGACGATAAATTACTGGAATTTTTATAACGAGATTTATGAAGAAGTTCAGTTATACATGAAAGAAAAATGACAGAACTACAATTAATATGGCATTTAAAAAAATGTATTTCTATCTTATTTAGTAGAAAAAAAGGTGTTGTAGAAGTTGAAGATATGAATATTTTTGGAATATAAGAAAGATTCTGAAAATATGAAATTTGATGGGTACGCATATAGTGACTATTTCCATTCATTAACAATATTAGTTAGTAAGTTTAATTCTAAATCTGAACCTGAGAAATTAGGAAAGAAAGATATAGATAAATATATAAAGAAAGCTGTTAAAATTTTTTTAAAACATGTAATACAGACATTTTTTTGAAGAATTAGAACCAACTAGTGAAGGGTATCAGGCGTATAAAGGAATTAAAGAAATCCAAAAAGATATAGAAACTATTAAGGTTGTATTTATTACAAACGATTTAGCAAAAGAATTATATACCTGAGGATATGAAATACAAAAAAACTTATCAATAACTTTTTGATGTTTATGATATTGAAAGATTACAACGACTGATATTTTTCTGCAGACAAAGAGTATAAACCAATAGAGATTAAACTCAAATCAAAGTATAAGCACTCACTTAAAATGATTAAAGTTCCATCTGAAAATTCAGTTTATGATTGTTATGTGGGAATTATACCAGGCTTTTTATTGGCTAAAATATATAAAGATGAAGGTCAGGAGTTAATTCAAAAAAATGTACGTTCATTCTTACAGGCGACAGGAAAAGTAAATAAGGGCATAAAGGCCTCATTAGCAAATGAACCTGAGATGTTTATGGCTTATAATAATGGGATTTCAACTATTGCAGATGCAGTAGAGGTTGATGAAAAGTACTCTAATAATGAAGTTGTTTGTATTGACCGGATTACTGGATGGCAAATTGTCAATGGTGGTCAAACGACAGCGTCAATTTATAATGCTTTACAACAAAAGTTTGACTTAGATCCAGTGAACGTTCAAGTGAAGTTGTCGGTGATAAAAGAGCGAGATAAATCAGTTGACATTGCATCTAATATCTCTAAATACGCAAATAGCCAAAATAAAATTAATATGTCTGACTTTAATGCGAATGATGAGTATCATATTAAGATGGAACAAATATCTAGAAGGACATTTATTCCAGTGCATAAAGGGAAAGAAACTGAACAATGGTTCTATGAAAGAGCTCGTGGGCAATATGTATCTGAACTTAGCAGGCAAATTACACCAACCGCCAAAAAAGAGTTTAAAGAGCGAATTCCAAAAAATAGATGTATCTCTAAAACTGTAGCAGCTAAATGTATTATGTCATATATGGGCTATCCGCACATTGTTAGTAAAGGGTTGGAAAGTAACTTTATTAATTTTTCAGAGATGATAAAAAATGGTGAAATCCCAGAGCCATCACAACGTACATATATTGAGATGATAGCAAAAGTTATTTTATTCCAAGGATGTGATAAAATAGTTGCAGGATTAAATTTTGGTGGATATAAAGCGCAAATTAATTATTATACTATGGCTCTATTAGGAAAATACTACGAGGAGCTCTTTGATGTTGACTTTATATGGAAAAACCAAACTTTAACCACTGAATTAATCAGAACGATTGAAGACTTAGCAATGAAGGTTTTTCGTCACTTTCAAGCACCTGAAATAAAAGGAATAAACATTAGTCAATGGTGTAAGAAGGAAGAATGCTGGCAATTGTTACAATCACGTTTTGAGGAAGATGCAATATAGGAGAAATGAAGGTAAGTATGAGCAAGTATAAAGTAATAGATTTATTTGCTGGAGCGGGTGGTCTAAGTTTAGGTTTTAAACAAACTAAAAAATTCGAGATAGTTGCCGCTGTAGAAAAGGATGCGAGTGCAAAATTAACATATCTAAATAATTTTCCAGGAGTTCGTATTTATGACAACATTCTTGATGTTGATTTTAAAAGAATCAAGAAAGAGTTTGGAGATATAGATGTAGTTATTGGGGGGCCTCCTTGTCAAGGGTTTAGTAATGCTAATCGTCAGCACAACCAAGCAATCAACCTTAATAATAAATTAGTAAAAGAATATATTCGAGCGATTATGGAAATTCAACCCAAGGCGTTTGTAATGGAAAATGTGGGGATGTTAAAATCAGATGTACATCGTTTTTATATTGAGAAAAATGATGAGAGCAATGTTAAGCGTTATAATATTCCTACTAAGGAAGATAGTATATTCTTACTAGAAAAAAAGTGGAAATTTAAAGACGTTTTTAAAATACTTGGAGGATATTAATACAGTTGAAGCTTCGTTATGGCCAGAAGAGCTATTTAAAGCAATAAATATTATTTATAAGAATCGAAACAACAGACAAAAAGATGTTAAAAAGCATTAGAAAAAGTATCATCGTACTATTCAAAGAAATTTAATAAACCGAGAATCTGATGAAAATAATCATATAGATCAGGTTAGTGAAAGTGTATTTAGATTATTAGAGTCTGATAAAGTGCTAGAAAAATTAGATAGTCTTTCTAACGCATTAGAAGAACCTATTGCCTTGCAGATAATGCTTAAACGCACACAGGAAATTTATAAAAATGGAATACGTGAAGTTTTTGATGATAACAGAGATGTAATTGCGAAAGTAGAATCATGTGCAGTAGCTGATTATCTGACATCTATTTTAGGTGCACATAATAATGGTTTTTCTATTACTGATGGCATACTTGCTTCTGTTGAATTTGGAATTCCTCAGAAAAGACGAAGATATATTATCATAGGTGTAAAGAAAAAGTTTGCTAGAGATATTGAGATGCCTAGTCCAGCAAAAAATAAATCTTTGAGTGTTGTTTATGATGCGTTAGCAGATTTGAAAAATGCAGAAGTTTATTACTCTGTTGAAGATGATGAACGCAACGGGGGGACACTAATCTCTTCAGAAGATTTGTTAAAAGTAAAAAAACTAAAAGCTCTTAGAGATAGTAAAGGCAGGGTTTATAATCATATAGTGCCTAGAACAACGGAAACAGCGATGCGTAGATTTAAAGCTATTAAACCAGGAGAGAACTTTCATTCGCTTTCTACGGAAATGAAAGAAGACACATATACTAACGCAGATAGAACTCAAAATACCGTTTATTTAAGATTACAGTATGATGAACCATCTGGTACGGTAATCAATGTTAGAAAGTCTATGTGGATTCATCCAGAACTTGATAGAGCTGTATCAGTGCGAGAGGCTGCACGATTACAGTCGTTTCCAGATTCTTTTAGATTTTATGGAACAAAAGATGAAGAGTATCAGCAGGTAGGGAATGCAGTTCCGCCAATGCTTGCCAAAGCGATTGCAAAAAAAATCTTAGAGTATATTGATTAACGTGGAATTTAAGCAAAATCTAAAGAAGAACGAGTGATGACATTGATAGTCATTACCCGTTCTTCTTTTCATATACCACCTATGCTATAATAAGCATGAATAGAGAAGGTTTTCATGATTGGAGGAGAGAGTATGAAGATAAGACAAATCCTAGCATCAGCGCTGTGTGTATTGGCGCTGGCGGCGTGTAACAAGAATCCTGAAGAAGTGACGACAACGGCACCAACGACGGTTCAAGCAACCACTGTGGTACCGACAACGGTAGCCCAGGCGGAGCATGCGACGTATTTTGAGATGTTGCAACTGGCGTATAATGTGGCGGCTAAGGATGCCGACATCACAGAAGGCTTAGCGGCAGCCAAGAAGGTGCGTGACGAGATGTTTGCGCAGTATACAAGCGACAAGGATGACATCGACAATGCCTATTCGGACTTGGAGCTCTTGGTTCGTTTTAATGCGACGGGATTTAGCGACTTTATGAAGCGTTGGAATGCGTCGACTGGGCAACATTTCGAGGCTTTGCACGAAGCGATTCACATGGACGGGGCGACGCTTGATGGCGAGAAAATCAAATGGAATATGATGGGCGTTGTAGCCTCAAACGACTATGACGTGATCGTGGTGGAGGCGTATCTGGACGCTACGAAGAAAGAGGCGTTCCTCTTTGGGTACGAAGACGGCGAGCCAATCGTTCTTCGTGCGACCAATGTGACGCGTGAGACACTTGCAAAAGCGGCGTTTCAAGTTGTGAAGGACGCTGATTTACTTAAAGGCTTTACCGATAATGCGACATGGAAAGCAACCTCTGAGGCTTCTGCGAATTCATCAATTGCGGATGCGATGGCGATTTACGCGCGTAAGAGAGGCGAAATCTATGAGCGCACGAGTCCAGCGACCCAGCGTGAGTACTATGATTTAGCCGTTCCAGACCAGCTTTCAAATATGCAACGGTTGATGGCGAGAAGGCGAACTTCAAGTGGGCAGGGCTGAATTTCCAATCTGGAGGCGACTCTTATGAAATCGTGGAGTGTTATGTGTCTGAATCAGGGACATCGGTGATCGTATTTGCCAAAAAGAAGGAATCAATGTGCTGTTAATCGGCGAATCAGAGCCACAGACGACTAAGAAAGCGGATGGAACGATCAAGTCGGCCGTAGTGAACCTCCAACCGTACGAGAACGACACACTAGAACGTGCATTGTGGTAAGACAGGAGAAGAAGAATGACAGAAGTACAACAACTTGAACAACTAATGAATGAGATGCTGCCGGGATTGCAGCTCTTTGCTAGAGACATCAACCTAACGCCGGAAGAAGCAGCGAAATTCCACGTGGGGCAGATTGTGCGTAACGCTGCCTTTACCGATGCGACGAGTCGCGTGGGCGGCATGGTGACGACCCACCGTTTCAGCATTTTATCCAACCACCTCTTTGATTTGACGAAGGCGGAGCACGGCACTAACTGGGGGCTACACGTGGCCAACCGCGACAGCCACTTCAAGGTGCTGGACATTTACGAGCATGAAGGGAAGACGCAGATTCTCCTCTTGCATTTGCCGGACGATTATCGTTGGAAATGGATGGAGCATGTGAACCTGGATCTGCCGGTGGACATCGTGGCCGATAGCAGAGAGCGTTTCGCTTCCAAGGCCCACGCCGAACCGATTCCAGAGGTGACAAGTCCGGAATGGCTTGACCGATGCGGTTTTGCGCCAGGACTCGACATCAAAGGCGAACTCTTCCCAAATGAAATCCCAATCGCAAGCCAAATGCAAAGTAAAAGACGCTTCTTTCCGTAGCTTCTACCATCAACTCGTCTACGTTCGCTGTGCAGCGTTAATCGAAGACGTGATGCCAGAAGTAGCCAAGGCCGGCGACACGGGGCTTGTCCTCTACGGATATATCGACGAAGAGGCTGGCGTTTCGTTCCAACCGCTATGGATCGCAAAAGAAGGCGAAACAACGCTCGACATGCGCCTCATTCCAGAAGAGACGATGTATCTCATTCGTCTTGCGAACCTCGATAACTGCGAGTTCTGTTCAATGAGATGGATTGAAGTGGATCCGTATATCGTTGACCGTGCAAGACGCGTCATTGCTGAAGTCTATGACACGAAGAGCAAAGAAAAAGAAGAAACACGAAGCTTCCAAGGACTCGACCGATTCCGCCGCCGCGAGCATCCCGATGACTTTGGCGTAGCGGTCTACTACGAAGACAAGACGAAGGACCCCGAACGCTTATGGGTCCGCATCTCGCGCGTGGAAGGCAACCAATGCTTCGGCACGCTCTTGATGGACTCGAAGCACCCAGACGGATTGAAGGAAGGCATGGAGATTATGTTTAAAGTCCTTCAGAACGAAAATGGCGACCTCGAAGTTGTGTCCGTACAACCATAACAAAAATAAGCCGAAGGTTTCCTTTCGCCTTTTTAATATCTTCATAGTAAAGGAAATAACTGTACCGGCAAGAGCCTAGGTATCTTTTCTAATCTATTTCCTTGATAATAAAAATAAGTATGCTATAGTGTAGGTGTGAATATTTCACAACACTAAAGCCAGAAAGGGCATTGGCAGTGTGAGATTCAATTCTCTTTTTTCGTTAGATAGAGTCTAACGTTCTGGTGCTTAGACAACTATTTTTTCTTGCTAGAGTTCAGCAAATACTCTACTAAAACCAGAAAGAGCATTGGATCTTCCAGATCCAATGCTCTTTTTTATTTATTTTTTAATGTGCGCCGTCCGTGATTGCACGATGATGTTCCATCACGTTATAGTTTCATGCAGAGTGTAGCGATATAGTCATTGCCATAACGGGATAATCGATGTCTGTTATCGCAGGATTCATAAAAATCAATCATCGCAAGACCATTCTTCAGTTGCCCTCGAATCTGCGTTTCTAAGGTGTGGCTGAATTCATATCCGTATTCTGGATTGATGGTGATTTTGCCGGCCTCTTCAAGCTCTTTGAATTAAAAGGGATGGAGAACTTTAACAGTAATTCCTCATCGGGTTTGTCCCATACAACGTCAGCGTCATACATGTATATCCAAGGATTCATAAACCCGACCATTAGTAGCCCGCCTTTTTTCAATACACGAGCGGCTTCTTTATACATGTTTTCTAAATCTTCTATATAGACATTCGAAACAGGATTAAAAATAATATCAAAGGTTTCATCTTCAAATGGGAATGGTTTTGTCATATCGGCTTGAACGGTGTTGATTGTTAAACCTTCTCTTTTAGCAACCATTTCATCTTTTTGTAATTGTGATGTCGAAAAATCCATTATGGTGACATCATAACCTTTTGAGGCAAAAACGGGACCCTGCTGTCCGCCGCCGCAAGCTAATCCTAATATCTTTTTCCCCTTGGCTTTTTCAAACCATTCTTGTGGAACTTTTTTTCCAACCGTTAATGCAACAGAAATTGGATGTTTCTTAGCTTCTTCTAATTCTTCATGTGTCACTGGCTCAGTATAGTCGTTGTTTACATGATTCCATCTATCTTGATTTAATTTTAAATAATTGCTCATCTCTCATCACCGCTTTCCGTCTTCTCAGATTCATTATACTATTGCTAGGAAAAGTAGGGAAGTGTCCACTAATTTACTTGATTATAAAAAGAAGTATGCTATAGTGAAGGGGTAGATAATAAATACCTTCACAGAAAGAGCATTGGATGTGTGAGATCCAATGCTCTTTTCTTTTTATTTAAATTAATATGCGCCGTCCGCAATTTCCGCGATGTAGAAGCTTGGAGCGTAGCCAATCTCTTCAGTATAAACTTTGGCAACGTTGGCTTTAAAGGCATCGATATGATCCTTATGCACCAGCGCGATGGCACAGCCGCCAAATCCAGCCCCTGTCATACGAGCGCCAAGAACGCCTGCTTGTTCCCAAGCGGTATGCACGAGCGTGTCGAGTTCCTTACCGGTTACTTCGTAGTCGAGTTCTGTAGAGAGATGGCTCTCGTTCATCAGACGTCCGAAGTGGGCGAGGTCGCCTTCTTTTAAGACACGTGTCGCAAGCACCGTCCGTTCGTTTTCACTAACGGCATGACGAGCACGTTTCACGAAGAGTTCGCTGGATAGGTGATGCTTCAACTCATCGAACTGATCGATGGTGAGGTCCCCCAAGGTTTCGATAGCCACGTGTTCTTGTAGTTCCTTCAAGGCAATGCGCGTTTCGGCGAAGCGTTCGTTGTACTTCGAATCAGCCAGTTCGCGTCGTTTATTCGTGTTCATAATCACAATACGATAGTCGCCTAGTTTCACTGGAACGAGTTCATACTCCAGCGTTGCACAGTCGAGAAAAATGGCATGGTCCTTCTTGCCCATCCCAACTGCGAACTGGTCCATGATGCCGGAATTCACACCGATGAAGTCATTTTCCACCCGTTTCCCAACCTTCACGAGAGAAAGTGTGTCGATGTCGAGGCCGTATACTTTGCGAGCGATGACGCCCACGAGCAACTCGAATGAGGCTGACGATGAGAGGCCTGAGCCGTTCGGGATGTTTCCGTAAAATGCGATGTCCAGGCCGTGCGGAAAAGCGAAGCCGAGGTCCGCCAAGTACACGAAAACGCCCTTGACATAGTTCGCCCACGAGTCACTGCCCCTGTAAGCCAGGTCGGTCATATCGAGCTCGCGAACGCTATCCTTCGGAAAATTGTCCGAATAGAGACGGAGCTTCTTATCCGGCCGTGGCTTCACCCACGCATAAGTCCCCAGCGTAATCGCGCAAGGAAACACGTGCCCGCCATTATAGTCGGTATGTTCCCCGATTAAATTCACGCGCCCCGGAGCAAAGAAACTCGCCTCAGGCTCCGTGCCATATACCTCCACAAACTTCTGTCTTAATTGTTCTGTAATTTGTCCCATCTCATCACCGCTTTCTGTTTATTCCCCTTCATTATACGCTAAAATTTTGGTAAAAAAAGAGGTGCTGTGGATTTCCAAAAAGAAATCCAACAACACCTAAAAATCTTCCAGTAGCACACTCTCTACGACAGCATCCTTTTGAAGCACTGGCTAACTTGAAGTTTCCCTCTGTACCGACTATCTGAAGTAGAGAGCACAATTAGCCTTTTTGCGTCATCTCTCAGAGTAAGAAGAGTTGAAAAGAGACAAAAATCCCTCGGTTCTATAGTGTAAATGGTAAGGAAGAACAACCAATGTGAATTACTGACTCTAGGGTAAGACCCGTAGAGTCAGTTTGAAGCTTGGTAGGAGCCAAGACGAAGACTTGGCCCGGTGTCCTTACCATCAACACTATGAAGAAACCAAGGGTTTTATTTTGTCTCTTTTCTAAAAGATTTCATGCCTTACTTCTTTAATAAGCGGATGACGTAAAAAGGCATATGAAAGATAAATCGCCATCAAACACCAGATAATCGGCTCAGAGAAAATAACTCCAAGATAGCCAGTATGCGGAATGATGAAAATGACAAAAAGCACTTTCCCCACCAACTCAATAAAGCTCGAAACCAATGGCGTTACCTTTTGCCCTAGCCCTTGCAAACTATTTCGTAAAATCAATAGAAGCGCAAGCGGGATATAGAACGCTGACCCGATACGGTTGTAGAGCGCCGCGTTGTCCAAAAGTACAGGGTCGCTTGAACCAGAGATGAGTTCATTTAACGCAGGACTTGCAAAGAACAAGAAGATGCATACCAGAATCGCCCAGCCGAACGCTACGAGACTTCCTTGACGAATGCCTTTCGCGATCCGGTGCGGTTTGTTCGCCCCGAAGTTTTGCGAAGTGAAGGTCGTCATCGCTGCCGCAATCGCCGCGAATGGGAGTGTCGAGAACGCGAAGATGCGTCGTGCCGAAGTTTGCGCGCTGATGATGACTGGTCCGAGTGCGTTGATAGAAGATTGAAGCATCACGGATCCAATCGATACGATGGACGACATGAGTCCCATGGCTAGTCCTTGGCTGAGTAAGTCCATGTATAATTCGTCGTCACGTACGAAATCACTTTTTGCTGGAATCAAGAAGCTGGCGCGTTTTTTAATATAAATAAAGCAGAGGACGGCCGATAAGCCTTGTGCGATAATCGTCGCAATCGCCGCTGCCGCAACACCCATGTTGAACGTTGTGATGAGTAAGATATCTAAAAACACATTTACGATCGCCGAGAAAATCAGGAAGTAGAGTGCCGCTTGACTGTCGCCAACTGCACGAAGCAGACCCGCACAGAGGTTATAGGCAAAGGTCACGGCAATACCGATTACGACAATCGAGATATATTCATACGACTGGTCGATGATACTCTCAGGCGTTCCAAGAAACTGAAGGAGAGGATACATGCCGAAACTTCCGATAATGGCCACAAGGAGACTAAGAAAGGCTCCGATGACAAGAGTTGCTCCAACGGCACGTTTCAAGAGGCGATGGTTATTGGCCCCGTAATAGCGTGCGATAATAACGCCCATCCCGTTTCCGACTCCAAGCGAGAATCCGACGATGAGTTCAAAGATGGCGGCTGTGGCTCCAACCGCTGCCAGCGCATCCTGCCCAAGGAACCTCCCTACAATCATGATATCGGCAGTGTTGTATAGTTGCTGGAATATGTTTGAAATAATAATTGGGATTGCAAATGCAATAATGGACCGCAAATTGGCCCGTCTGTTAAGTTAATCGCTGTTTTTTTCATAAGGGCAATTATACTCTTCATAAAAAAATAGGTCAAGGGTAGACCGAAGGTCTAAAAGCCGACTTCGAAGACCAGCGGATAGTTGCTATACATACCGTAATGTTGCACCGGTTCGAGCCTCGAAGAGTCTCTCACCTTTACAGCCTCAAAGTTGGCGTAAGGAATAAATTCCTACGCCAACTAATTCGCATGTAATGCTAAACACGTTACGGTTTGTATAGCATCCGCAGGCTTCTTCGTCGTCTTTTAGATGTGCTTTTTATGAGGTGTAATGGCAATGAAAACAGGGTTAACTGAACAGACATCTTATTGCATTTGGAATCCCGGCGGAGGGGAAGAGAGGTGCTTGGAGGTGGATAGAATCGCCTAACTTATTTTCAAATCGCCTAAAAATGAGGCAACATTAGGCGAAAAGGGAGTAAGACAGAAGCGAATCATGAATGATGAAGCTTATGACAATCAGCTACTGCGTATAACTCTATAAGCTTTAATAAGTGGAAACAAAAAAGCTAGCAGAAAAATCTGCTAGCTTTTTAAATAGGTTTGTTTAGATTAGTTTTGTTCTGCTTTTTTAGAAACGAGAACGAACATCGCAGAGATTGTTACGATGATTCCTGCTAGGATTACGGCTGTGTTATTTGATGTACCAGTGTTTGGTAGGTCTGGTGAAACAGTCGTTGTTGTAGTTTCTGGTGCAGGAGTTACTGTTGTAGCGCCTGTTGTTTCGCCTGTCGTTACGCCTGTTGTTGAACCTTCTGTAGTAGAAGAACCTTCAGATGTTGTTGTAGCAGCAGTTGTTGAAACAGTAGTCGCTTCAGTAGTTGTTGTTGCTGCAGTTGTAGAAACAGTCGTAGCATCGGTAGTTGTTGTCGCTGCTGTTGTAGAAGCAGTTGTTGCTTCAGTAGTCGTTGTTGCAGCTGTCGTAGAAGCAGTCGTAGCTTCGGTAGTTGTAGTTGCAGCTGTTGTAGACTCTGTCGTTGTAGTTGCTGTTGTTGTCGTAGCTTCTGTCGTCGTAGTCGTAGGAGCTTCCGTCGTCGTTGCTGAAGTCGTTGTAGACTCTGTTGTAGTAGTCGTAGTCGTTGGCGCTTCAGTTGTTGTCGTTGTTGTTGTCGTAGGAGCTTCCGTTGTAGTTGTAGTAGTCGTAGGAGCTTCTGTTGTAGTTGTAGTTGTCGTAGGAGCTTCTGTTGTAGTTGTAGTTGTCGTAGGAGCTTCCGTTGTTGTTATCTTTGGAAGAGATTGGTCTCCGTCAACACCACCGTTTGCATTGATGTTTGCAACAGATGCATTTACTTCTTTCGCCACAACTGCGGCTTCACCTTTTACTTGGTACCAAACTTTGTGTTGTTCTTGAAGTCTTTTTGAGCGTCATTTTCTACTTTTGTACGATAGAAAATAAGAACGCCAGTCTTGTTGATTTGGTCTTTAGGAATCGTTACTACGAATTTTCCTGAAGCATCCACTGTAAATGTTGATCCAGGGAAAGCTGCTTTGAAATCTTCAATCGCTGTAGCGCCAGAATAGTAGCCAGGTTTTGCTCCTGTTGTTGTAATTTTAAAGCTGTTTGGGTCTAATTTGTGTCCGCCTTGCACTTCGTCTTCGAGACGAACGTCGCCGTCTACTTCTAAGTTCATCGCGTTAATCGTTACTGCCCAAAGAATGTTGTCAGGGTCGTCAGCGTGCATATCCCCAGCTTTTAAGTAGAATGGAGCGTTGTTTACACCAGTCGCCATTTTCTTCACGTTCAATTCGACAGATTTGTCTCCACTCACGATTGTAAATTTACCAACGTGTTCTTTGTCTGTTGCTGTGTCGTTGTGACCTTCGATTTCGAATTCACCCCAACCGCGAACGTTCTCAAGGCCAGTGATGCCGTCGTTGAATGTTACTTTTGCAGAACCGTCTGTGATGACCATGTCCCCAACGTATTTCCCTTCAATCGTTAGTTTGATGGTTTTCTTAAATCCAGTCCCATGAAGAGTGCCTGAACTTGGCCAAGTCACTTCAAGAGTGTCCCCAGCTTTGATTTTTTGAGCGTGTTCATCAAACGTAAATTTAACGGTCGTTTGTCCGCCGTCTGTAATTTCGCTTGAAGAGACCGTCAATGAACTGATGTTATTACTAACGTCTGCTGCGTTCACCACTGATTGAGGGGCCAGCATGAATAATAACATAGGGATGAACAATACGAAGAGTAACTTCGAAAGTCTTCCTTTGATGAAATCTTTCATTATATTTCCTCCTAAAGGTATTAATTTGTGAGAACTTTAACTAAAATCTCCAAAAAAATAGAGCAACCCTTGCAAAAAGCCGTCTAGTTACTGTTCTCGGTAATGTTTATATGTATTATTATATCACAAATATAAATTTTTTTACTACCAATTTTTTTATATTTCTCAATAGTTTCTTCATATTTTTCTTCAATTTCCAAAATCGCGTTGAAAAAAAGTCAGGAATAAACGGTAACAGAGGTCGTTTTTTTCCGAAATTTGTTTCCGAAAAAAATTCTAGCACTTTCTGTCGGTATCAACGTGGTCCCTCTGCGTGAGCCTTTACCGACTTTCCGTTTCACTGTACAATAAGGAAGACATGAAGGGACGTGAAACTATGTGGAAAGACGCCATCGAGATGAGAGAGGCTATCGCTAGTGGCGAGGTATCTCCAAAGGAATTAGTCCAAGAGACATTAGAGAAAATTGAACAACGAAATCCAAGCCTAAACGCGGTTGTGCACTTGCAGGCGGAGCGCGCGCTAGAAGAGGCAGAGTCGCGTTCGTTTGAAGGCTTACCGTTTGGCGGGGTGCCGCTTCTCTTGAAGGACCTCGGGCAAAATCAAGCAGGGGAACCATCGAGTGCGGGAAGTAAGCTCTTGAAGGGAATTCCAGTTGGTCGTACCGATAACTTCGTGAAGCGTCTGGAAGCAGCGGGGTTTATCATTGTTGGACGTACAAATACGCCAGAATTTGGCTTTAAGAATATGACGGAGCCAGAGTTGTGGGGTCCTGCGAATAATCCGTATGACCTGAATCGCAATGCCGGTGGGTCTAGCGGCGGCGCGGCGGCTGCCGTGGCTGGTGGCATCGTTCCGATTGCGGGGGCGAGTGACGGCGGTGGTTCGATTCGGATTCCGGCGAGCTTTACGGGCTTAATCGGGTTGAAGCCGAGTCGTGGTCGTATTCCTGTTGGCCCGGGTAGCTATCGTGGCTGGCAAGGTGCTTCGGTGAATTTTGCGATGACGAAGACGGTCCGTGATACGCGTGAGTTGTTGAAATGGATGCAAGTCGAGCAAAAGGATAGTCCATTTTTAACACCGCGTATTAAAGATTGGGACGCTCCTCTAAACCGTCCGCTTCGAGTGGGCGTGATTGAGAAATCTCCTATTGAAAGTGTGGTCGCTCCGGAAGCCAAGGAGGCGCTTCGTAAGGCCGTGAATTTCCTAGAGGGACTTGGCTGTGTGGTCGAACCTATTGGCTGGCCCGTTGACGGCGTAGAAGTGATGAAGAATTACTACGTGATGAATAGTGTGGAGACGGCGGCGATGTTCCAAGGCATGGAGGCAAGCTTTGGCCGTAAGTTCACCAAACGATATGGAACTCATGACTTGGGGGATTTACCAGTCTGGGGAACGTATTTTAGCAAAAGATTATAGCGCGGCTCTGTCGAAATGGGATACGTATGCGCATGCGATGGAAAAGGTGCATGAGCAGTACGATTTGATTGTAACGCCGAGTGTGAGTGATGTGGCTCCGCTGCATACGCAATTCCCGATGGAAGAATCGGTGCGACAAGCGTTGGAGCATATGGATGAACTAAGTGTACCTGAACAACAAAGCGTGATTTGGCGCATGTTTGAACGTACACTTGCACTGACACCATTTACGCAATTATCCAATATTACTGGCGCACCAGCGATTAGTTTGCCGGTGCATTTAACCGAAAAAGGACTTCCAATCGGCGTGCAGTTGATGGCAGCCCGTGGACAAGAGGCGTTGCTGTTAACGGTGGCAGAATGGTTTGAACGCGAAGGGCAATTTGAAACAAGAGACTTCAGCTAGGAGTGAAGAAGATGACGAAGAAAGTAGCAATCGTAGGGGCTGGTATCGTCGGGGCGACTGCGGCGTATCAGCTCAGCAAAAAAGGAATCGATGTAACGGTATTTGACGCGGGCGTGGGCCAAGCAACGAAGGCGGCTGCAGGGATTATTTGCCCATGGTTATCGCAACGTCGGAATAAAGACTGGTACCAGCTCGTGTCACATGGAGCGGCGTACTATCCGCAGTTGATGGATCAGTTGCGCGAGGACGGTGTTAGTGAATTGCCGTATGAGCAAGTCGGGGCGTACATTTTCAAGCATACTGAAAAGCAATTGGCGAAGGTCGAAGAGATGGCCGTGGAGCGACGCGTGGATGCGCCGATGATTGGCGATGTGCGTGCCTTAACTCCAGAAGACGTGGCGCGTGTGATTCCGGGATGGTCGAATCCAGACGGTGCGCTTTATTGTAGCGGCGGCGGTCGCGTGGACGGCGAACTACTCGTTACGCTTCTATTAAAACAGGCAGAGAAAAACGGGGCTCGTGTGATCCGTGAAAAAGTAACGCTAGAAGCTAGGGACGAAGAGGTCCGTGTGCGGCTTGGCGAAGAGGTGCACGCCTTCGATGCGGTGGTCCTTTCTAGTGGTGCGTGGGTGAAAGAACTGCTCGAACCGCTGGGCTACTACGTGGATGTGCGTCCGCAAAAGGGGCAGTTGATTGAACTAACCTTGGAGACGACCGAAGATACGTCGAAATGGCCAGTGTGCATGTTGCACGGTGAGATTGATATTCTTCCATTCCCAGATGGTAAGATTTTAGTCGGAGCGACTCACGAAAATACGCAAGGTTTCGATTTGGTTCCAGATGAAGAGCTGTTAAACGGCATGTACGAAGAAGCGTGCGCAAGTCTTCCAAGTCTAAAAAATGCCAAACGCAGTGGGGTGCGCGTCGGAACGCGTGCGTATACTTCCGATTTTCTACCGTTCTTTGGTGAAGTTCCAAACACGACAAATGCCTTTGTAGCAAGTGGTTTAGGCTCTTCCGGGCTTACGAGCGGTGTCTGGATTGGCGAATGTTTGGCTCGCATGGCAGCAGGGGAAGAAGTCGGTTTTTCGGTAGAAAAATACACTCCGCAAAATTATGTACGAAAAGTGTAAATTTCTGAATGTTTTTTTAGTTGTATTTTAGTTTTAATTTTAGTATTCTATTGAAGGTAATAATTAACCCAAAAAAACAAAGGAGGAAAAACATTTATGTTAAAAAGAGTTTAAAGAGTTTTTTTAATGCGCGGGAATATCGTTGAATTAGCAGTAGCGGTTATCATCGGTGGAGCTTTCAAAGCAATCATTGATTCATTAGTAAATGATATTATTTCACCAATCATCGCTATGGTAGCAAACACAGGAGATATCGCAGCAGTTTCATTTAAATTAGGTTCTGCTCAAATCGGTATCGGTGCTTTCATCGCTGCAATCATCAACTTCATAATCGTTGGCGCTGTATTGTTCTTAATCATTAAAGGTATGAACAAAGCTTCTGAATTAGCTAAGAAAAATCAAGTTGAAGAAGCTGCTGCTCCAGCTGCACCAACTGCAGAAGATTACTTAAAAGAAATCCGCGACTTATTAGCAAACAAATAATCGCCTTGAAAAGCCGAGAACCCTCTCGGCTTTTTGTGTGCAAAAAAATAAATAAAATGGTGATAAAATAAAAGGATAAAATTCGTTGAACCATTGTGTTATGAGTGTGTGCTTGAAAGAAAAGGCGAAGCTTCGCTTCGTTTCTTTGGATTTTAGGGGAATGAGTGAATTGTCGGATAAACGAGTTCAGAATCAGTTTTATTATTGAAAGAGTTATAGTGGGGCACCGGTGCAAGCCTTGGTCTTGCACCTTTAAAGCCTCAAAGAGGACGTACGGAATAAATTCCTACGTCCTCTTATTCGTTTTAATGCTTATTCCCACTATTCTTTCAATAAACTGATTCTTTTCGTTTATCCTCCTTAGGCATTTGGATGGAATCCAAAGAAACTCGCAAGCTTCTATTTTTGAGACACATTGGTTCAACGAATTTTTCTTTATTTTTTTGATAAAAAACGAGAGGGTCTGGCTTTTGAACGATTAAAATTTGCTTCGTCGACCACCGGAACATCCGCGACAGGAAGTGCTTTTAACTTTGTAGAGTGCTTCGCTACTAACAACAGGAGGGGTGATTGGACGCTTATTCTAATGGTTCTTGCTTGCGATGGCGAGCTCAACTAGACGGGGGGGCTGAAACTTTAGAAACGGTTTAAAGAGTGCTAGAAATAGGAAAAGACTCGCGGGCGAGTCTTTGTTGGGTTAGATTTAGTTGATTACAACGTTGAGTGCGAGGGAGAAGCAAATGGTGCGAATGACAAATGCGACTGGGGCTACTTTGTTTATTTTTTTGTTAATCAAATAAATGCCGATATAGCATGGGATGCCTCCGAGAAGCCAGAGAAGTCCGGCGCTTTGTTTAAGATCGCCGCTATAAAAGCCGTAATAAGCAACTGCTTCAAGGATTGAACCGCCAATAATGAGGCATAAGCCAGCTTTAAGATTTTTGAGAATAAAAACAGCTCTCAGTCCAACCAGTATATGGTAGATAGGAAAGAAGTAAACATTAAAACCTAAAAATAATACGGCAAAGAATATTCCAGCCATAAGAACATCTCCAATTACGTAAAATAATGCGAAGGGGCAGTATGCCTTCGTATTTATTATAGTGGAAATGAACGAAGAAGGCACGTTTGAATGAACGGGGATACTTGGAACGAGGAGGAAGTAGGGTTATACTAGAGGAAAAATTGATGAAAGAGGAGTCCTAGGTTATGTGGATTGTATTTGCATTGTTGTCAGCTGTGTTTGCGGCGTTGACGTCGATTTTGGCGAAGATTGGGATTGATGGAGTGAATTCGAATTTGGTGACGGCGGTGCGGACGGTTGTGGTCGTTGTGATGTCGTGGCTGATGGTATTTGTGACGAATAATCAGAATGGGCTGTCTGAAATTAGCAGGAAGAGTTGGATCTTTTTGATTTTATCAGGGATTGCGACGGGGGCTTCGTGGCTTTGTTACTACAAGGCGCTTCAGATGGGGAGTGCAACAGAGGTAGCGGCAGTCGATAAATTGAGTATCATCTTCACGTTGATATTGGCCGTTTTCTTCTTGCATGATACGTTCACTATGAAGTCACTCATTGGGTGTGCGCTGATTGCGACCGGTACAATTATAATGGTTTGGTAAATAGAAAATAGCGTACGGAATTTTCCGTACGCTATTTTTATGGAAGTAGTTCTTTGTTGAAGGTTACTAGTGTGCTGGATTGTATAGAAAAAGACTCGCGGGGCGAGTCTTCTTGGAATTAGTATTTTTATACAGAGAGCGCAATAAGTGAAATGCAAAAGGCGATGATACGAATGAGGGTAGGGGCTAGTTTTATTTGTCCAGATTCTTTATCGGCAATATAATCACCGATAAAACATAGAATACCGCCAATACACCACATTGGAGTCACAAAGTTTCGAACGGAAGAAAAATCAACATATTTAGTATAAATAAAGAGAGCAATTAGGAGTAATGAACCGATTAGTAAGTACCAACCACCCTTATGATTTTGCTGAAAGAGTAATACTTTCAGGCCCCTCACTATGTGATAGAGAATGAAAAGGAAGGTAACTATGGCAATAAACAATACAGCAATGATTATATTAAGCATAAGAAATTCTCCATATAAGATGAAATAAAGCGAAGCATACTAAAAAGGTCTTCCACTCTATTATAAATGAAATAGTAGTGGAAGACCCGTTTTTTTAATGATGTGGGATGTTGTAGGAGAAATAAAGAATCACAAGGACAAAAACCATCGTGAAAATACGGATGATTTGTCCGGAAATCTGATCTTTGTGAGTGTTATCATACCAACTAACTCCGATGAAACAGCAGATAGAACCGATAATCCAAAGAATGATTCCCATTGGTTTAATGGGCATAAACATTGTAGCAGACAAGCCAGCGAGTGCTCCGCCGATGCACATCAAGTAGCCTTGTGGCGCCCCATAATCTTCTGAAAACATTTTTTTAACCCTTTCGAAGCATTGAATGCTCCGAAGAGAAAAAGCGATAACAGCAAGCCCTTGTAAACTTATGATTAATCCGAGCATATAAAGTTCCTTTCTTTAAACAATTAATAGTTCAATCATGAATGAAGTGAAAATATCGAAAATAGTGCCAATGTAATAATCGCTGCAATCGTCATACTAAACAAATAAGACAGTGGAATGTAATCTTTTTTTTCTTCATGATTCATTTCAGCTCCGCGACAATATAACACTATGCTGATAAACCAAGCTACTAACGAGAGAGGATAGTAAAGAAATAGCAATGGAATTGTACCGAAAGAACAGAGTATGCTCATGTAAATATAGTTATTTCCAGGCGTATTCTTTTTTCTAAACTTAGCTATTAAGCTAACCGCTAAGTTTAATAGGGAGTAACCGATAATCATGTATATTAAGTTATATAAAACATCCAATTCAAAGCCTATCATCAAAGGACCTCCTTTCTATCCCATCATGCATTAAGTAATAGCAGAAAGGCTGCAATAAGGGCTCCGAAAGTTACAATAATAAAGTAAAACGTTGGATTGGAATCATCGTTTGCTTCATGATTCTTTTTAGATCCGATGAAATACAATACCAGTCCGCCAATCCAAGTCACTATTGAAAGCGGATAGGAACCGAATAGCATTGGAAGGGTGATGATAGAACAGAGTGCGCTAAGGAAAATATAGTCGTTTCCAGGCGTATTCTTTGTTCTGAAAAAAGCGAATAAATTGAAGAGAGTGTAAATAATGATACTGAGTACTAAGAAAAATAACTTTATTAATAAATCCCACATAAAAAAATCCTCCCTAAGATGCAAACCGCATTAAACAAGCGCCAGTCCAATCGTGAGAAGGACTGCGATAGTGATGCGGATGGCGTGATGTGATTTGTTGATGTTTCCTTTTTTTCTTTTCCGTTCATATAGGCTCCCACGCAGCAAAGGGTTGCCCCAATGATCCATGTAAGGAATGGGATTCCAGGTAACACTGCGAGTAATGGGATTGTAGGAAGTGCGATAAGTCCGCCTACAAAAACGAGGATGTTTCCTGTTGTTTTGTCTCCTTTTAGAAGAGCTGCGCCACCTGCGAGTAGATGGATGAGCGCGAATGTGACGATAAAGAAGCTAAGAATAAAAAAGATGATGAATACATAGCCCATATGAGGTCCTCCTTGTTAAGCGATAATCATTAAAAATGTGATAATGAGTGCAACGATGGCACGTGCTTTGTTTGGGTCTTTGATTTTATCCGGAAATGGATTTTTATTGACAAAGCAGACAACAAACTCAAGCATTTGGTTTTCTGTTTTATAGGATTTTTCGTGCTTATTGTTCCAATAGGACGCGTATAACATGACTGCCCACGCGATTATCCAGAAGATATATCCGCCAACTGATTTTTGATAGATTAGACGGACGGAATGAAGTGCCGTAATCCCTCCAATGAATAGTAGGAAGTTGGCGAGTGAATGTTGTTGCGTTCCAATCGTATAGACTCCAACGCTGATGAATGGTAATAGGTAAAATAAGGCGATGGAATTGATGGATATAGGAAATGGTCCGGGCATAGAATTCTCCTTTTAGTTGATAGTAATCAGTATAAATTGCTCCTTGTGTTTTGTCAAAAGCCGATGGGTGCGGTAAACTAAGGGAGACAATGAAAAGGAGTGCCGAGATGAAATTAATATTATCGCCTGCAAAGGAAATGAATTGTGACGCATTAGAGGAACGCGACTGGGAAGTGAGCCCAGCAGCAGCAAAAGTGATAGAAGCCGTGAGTGCGGTGTCTGAAGAGGACCTCTCTCGAGTGCTAGGGGTCAAAGGGAAGTTGCTCGACGAAAACAAAGCGTTCATCGAAGGATGGAAGGTGGCCGGGGCTGCGCCTGCCATCGAACTCTACAACGGACTGGCCTTTCGCTGGTTGAAGCAAGTAGAGGGATGGAAGGACGGATTGGATTATGGAAGCGAGCATGTGCGCATCTTGTCTGCACTATATGGAGCTGTGGCGCCTGATGCTTATGTGAAGCCGTATCGCTTAGATATGCTGCGACCATTGCGCGTGGACGGAAAGAGCTTGAAGGCTTACTGGAAATCGGAGTGGGCCGAGTTGTTCGAAGAAGGTGAAACGGTGGTCAACTGTGCCAGTGATGAGTTCAGCACGTTACTCGACCGCACGCGTTACAACTGGATTGATGTGGAATTTTACGAACGCAAAGACGGCACGTTGAAACAACACTCTACGACGTCGAAAAAAGGGCGCGGGTTGCTAGTGGGGTTTGCAATGCGCGAACAAGTAACAGACGTGAAGCAGTTGGAGGCTTTTAGCGAAGACGGATTTGTGTTTGACGCGGAACTATCAACACCAGAAAAGCTGGTATTTGTGAGATAAAAATAGAGGAGTAGGACAAGTGTCTTACTCCTCTTTTGCTTATTTTCTCTCCTGTGCGACATAGGCTTGAATCGCGTCGCAAGCGTATTGTCCAACGCCTTTGCCGTATTTATCCAAGTTCGTTCTGAACTCTTCGTTTTTCGCGTAGCCGAATCCGATGCTTGAGAAGACATCGATCGAGCAGTCGAAGGCATAAGTGCACATGTGTTGGTGGAGTTGTTTGGCTAAGTCCACGTTTTCGACAGCTGTTGCTGGTAGGCCTTTTTCGATATTATCCGCGAATGAGAAGAAGATTTTGTTGAAGCCGTCCGCTACGATTTCTTCTTTTCCTTTTTGTCTTGCTTCGGCCTCGTTCATCACGGTTTCGCCGTATTTTTCAGTCGCGGCTTGTTTATATTTCTCGTTATCTTTGAAGGTGAAGCCTTTGAATTTTTCTTCGGTTGTCATCGTCATTTTCCTTTCTGTAGACGCAATCGTCTTTTCTAATGTGTCGATTAATGTTAGAAGACGGTCTTTTTCTTTCTGCATTAAATTCAATTGATGTTTTAAGTGGGACAACAGATTATCCTCGTCTTGCTTCATTAGGGACTTTATCTCTTTCAGCGGAAATCCCAAATATTTATAGTAGAGAATCGTCTGTAATTGGGAAAGCTCCTCGTCTGTGTAATAGCGATATCCATTTTCCTGTTTCTTCGGGGAAAGCAATCCAATTTTGTCATAGTGATGTAAAGTGCGCACCGATACACCACTGATTTCACTTACTTGTTTGATTAAATACATAACCTCAACTCCTAACACTAGATAGTGTAACCTATTACGTTACGTCAGAGTCAACCCTTTTCTCTTTCTTTTTTTTTCTTACTATATGGAACGAAGAAGATGACTACACCGACGTCGCAAGAAGCAGTTCCTGCCTTTCCGGCACAAGTCCTCATCCTCGTCCATAATCAGCTCATAAAATACGATTACGGAAATCTTGCGGATTCATCGTAGCAGTAATGGGGGATAGCAACCAATGTGAATTAGGGCGGGTTAGGGACCGTCCTATACCCGCCCTTTGAAGCTTGGTAGAGCTTGAGACTCAAGGCTCAAGCCGTTGCCCCATTACAGCTATGATGAAACAATCCGCAAGGATTGAAGTAATCGTATTTATATAAGCACCCCATCTAAATGGTCAATCTCATGTTGGATGACTTGCGCCGTGAAGTCGGTGAACGTCCCTGTATGCTTCTTGCCGCTCGGGTCGGTGTACGCTACTTCAATCGTTTGGTAGCGCGTCGTCTTTTTTGTTCCCGTATGGCTCAGGCATCCTTCTTCTGTTTCATATGGCCCCTGCTTTTTCGTAATACGCGGGTTCAGCATCACCAAATCCATCGGTCCAATCGCTACAATAATAATGTTTTTCTTCACACCAATCATATTCGCCGCCATTCCTACACAGCGGTCACGGTTGGCACGTAGCGTATCTTGCAGGTCGCGGACCACTTGCGCGTCAGCTTTCGGGTCGGCAACGCTTGATTTTTGGCTAAGGAAGAGTGGGTCTTTCATAATATTTTTTTGCATCAGTTTTCTCCTTTATACGGTCGTTCTTAAAAAGATTTTTGCGATTTCTTCAGGGGTTTCCACGCCGCCTTTTTGAATCCAGTGGAAGAAAATCGCGCTATTGCTATAGATGAATACTTCTTGCGCGTAATCGTCTGGCAGCGGATAGACCATCTCGATATTTTTCTTAATCGGTCCAATTTGGCGCGTTAATTCCAGCAGAAAGTCATGGACGAGTTTAGCCGTATAGTTGAAACGGTTCAAGGTCATCGCGTGAACAAAGTCGAAGTCTTCTTTTAAATACTCGAAAATTTTCACGATACCAGGAAAGGCCTCTTGCTTACTTTTTGGCTGTCCTTCTTTTAATAGGATTAAGATGTTTTGTAAAATTTCGTCGATGAGCTTGTCCATCATATCGAATTTATCGACGTAATGGAGATAAAACGTTCCGCGGTTCACGCCGGCTTCTTTAGTGATATCGCTGACGCTAATAGCTTCGAAGTCTTTTTCCCTGAGTAATCGGGTGAGCGCGGCTTTTAAATCGCTTTTCGTTGTAGTTTTTCGTTTTTGGGTCGTCATTATTTACACTCTTTTCTTAAATCAACACATTGTTGAGTATTGTGTATTGTTTTTTCGCTAGTCCTATTATAAAGTAGATACGAGAAAGAATCAACACAGTGTTCATTTAACAGCGTTGAGAGAAATGAGGGATAGACATGGCTTATATCGAAATGAAGAATAGCTATAAACGTTATCAAGTCGGCGATATAGAGATTATCGCGAATAATGATGTGAATTTTGAAATTGAAAAAGGCGAGTTAGTGATTATTTTAGGAGCCAGCGGTGCAGGGAAATCGACGGTTCTCAATATTTTAGGAGGCATGGACACAAACGACGACGGGCATGTGTTTGTCGATGGCGTGGACATTTCCGCTTTTGATGAAAAACAACTGACTTACTATAGAAGAGATGATGTTGGCTTCGTCTTCCAATTTTATAATTTAGTGCCGAATTTAACGGCGAAGGAAAATGTGGAGTTGGCGGCTGAAATCGTAAAAGACGCACAAGATGCAGAGGCAGCCTTGAAGGCAGTCGGACTTGGACACCGCATCAATAATTTCCCAGCACAATTATCGGGCGGGGAACAACAGCGGGTATCCATTGCACGTGCAGTTGCGAAAAATCCAAAACTCTTGCTTTGCGATGAGCCAACAGGAGCGCTCGACTACCATACCGGAAAACAAGTGCTTCAAATTTTACAAGATATGTCGCGTAACCAAGGGGCAACGGTGATTATCGTAACGCATAACCAAGCTCTGGCGCCGATTGCCGACCGCGTGATTTATATGCATGATGCGAGAGTGAAGGAAATCGAATGTAACCCAAATCCACAAGATATTCAAACGCTTGAATATTAGAAGGGGTGGGGACAGTGAAAAAGAAGACATTAAACAAGGATATCCGCAACTCGCTTCGCCAGTCGAAGGGACGCTTCCTCTCCATTATGCTCCTTATGATGCTGGGGGCGTTCAGTTTGGTCGGATTGAAAGTGTCGGGCCCGGATATTGAAGACACCTTGAACAGCTATATGGAAACGGCCAATGCTGCGGATTTATTCGTGGTAGCAGGCTACGGTTTAAGTGATGAGGACCAAGCAGAAATCAAACAAGAGAACGCCGAAGTGGAGTTTGGCTATTTTGTCGATACGGTGATTGGTGATACGCCGAGTGCGATTCGTGTGTTCTCGCAGACAAAGGATATTTCGACGTTCGAGTTGGTGAGTGGCGAGTTTCCTACGAAATCCAACGAAGTGGCGCTTGCCTCAACAATGGCCGATCAGTATAAGGTTGGCGATACCATTCGATTGACTGAATCTGGAAGTGCCACTCTGCTGAAAGAACATGAATTGACCATTACGGGATTTGTGAACTCCAGCGAGCTACTCTCGAAGACGATTAAAGGAGTGTCGAGTGCGGGGAGCGGTGACCTTAGTGGGTTTGCCGTAGTGCCGAAAGAGGCCTTCGATTCTGAAGTTTATACGATTGCGAGACTTCGTTATCCGGATTTACGCAAATGGAAAACCACAAGCCGTGAGTACTCGGATAAGGTGACGGAGTTGCAACAGGCGCTCGAAGAAAAGTTGGCCGACAATGGAACGACGCGTTTGGACACGTTGAAGACGACGGCCGACGATAAGATTTCAGAAGGAAAAGAAAAGATCGCCGATGCCAAATCGCAACTCTCGGACGCCGAGAAGAAATTAGCAGACGGCAAGAGCGAAATCGAAAAGAACGAAAAGACGCTTGCAGACGGGCAAGAAGAATTTCGCAACAACGAAGCAACACTTGCCTCAGGAGATGCAAAACTAGACGCGGCGTGGAATCAGTTGGAAGTAAGCCGCGGACAACTCGAGAGTGCGCGTGTGCAAATCGAACAAGCGGTGGCGACTTTAGCCGAAAAGAAAGAGCAGTTAGAGAATGCCAGTGCCAAATTAACCCAAGCGGAGGAGCAACTTGCTGCAAAGAAAGAGGAACTTGCCAGTGCTCAAGAGCAGCTTGAAGCCGGTCAAACGCAATTAGCGCAGGCTAAATCGCAACTAGAAGCGGGTAAGGCAGACCTCGAAGAGAAGAAGACAGCCTTAGCGCAAGGGAAGGCGCTTCTAGCGAGAGACCCGGATGCTCGCTGCGGCACAAGGCATTACCGAAGCAAGCCTTCAAGCGATGGAGACAGCTTTAACACAGGCGGAAGCCCAGCTCACTCAAACAGAACAGGCACTGAATGCCAAAGAACAAGTGCTCATTCAAAAAGAACAAGAACTTGCAGCAGGGGCAAACGGCGATTTCAAACGCTGAAGCCGAACTAACAACGAAGAAGCAACAATTGCTCGTAGGGCAAGAAGCGTACCGACAAGGCTTGGCGAAGTATTATGCTAGCTACAGCCAGTACGTGGATGGCCTTGACCAATACCGCGAAGGGGTGGCGGCCTTTGAAGCTAACGCTGGAACATTAGCGCAAGGAAAGGCCAAACTAGCCGAAGCCAAGAAAACGTTGACGGACGGTGAAGCCAAACTCGCGGACGCAAAAACGCAGCTAAAAGAAAGCGAAGAAACTTATAACGAGAAGAAAGAATCAGCCGATAAGGATATCCAGAAGGCTGAATCTGATCTCGAAAAGGCGGAAGTGGACGTTTCAAAACTTACGAAACCGAAATACTCTGTCTATACACGTTCGACGATGCTTGGAAGCGAAGGGTTCTTCAATATGAAGACGACGGCGGAAGGAATTACGTCGGTGGGGAACCTCTTCCCGATTGTGCTTTATGCCGTGGCCGCACTCGTGACGGTAACGACGATGACGCGTTTTGTAAACGAAGAACGAATCAATGCTGGAGTTTTGAAGGCACTCGGCTATGAAACCAAAGACGTGATGAAGAAATTTGCCGTGTATGGTTTTACAGCAGGGGTAAGTGGCACAGTCCTTGGAATCTTACTAGGAACCTACGCCTTACCAAGTGCGCTAGGTGCGACCTTGATGAAGGATACGGTATTGCCAAGTATCCAGTTGAATTTCCATCCACTCATCGCCGTAATTGCGATTGTTTGCTCGCTCATCTGTAGCGTGGTGCCTCCATTATGGATTGCCCGTCGCGAACTTCATGAGCAAGCTTCAGCCCTTCTCTTGCCGAAAGCTCCAGTGGCTGGGTCGAAGATTCTCCTTGAGCGTATTCCGTTCATTTGGAATCGTCTCAGCTTCACGCATAAGGTGACGGCGCGTAATATTTTCCGTTATAAACAACGCATGTTCATGACAATTTTCGGGGTGGCTGGGTCTGTGGCGCTTCTCTTTGCAGGGCGCGGAATTCTCGGGTCTCTAGACGGGATTGCCGAGCGTCAGTTCAAGGAAATTATTACCTATGATGCGATTGTTTCAAAAGACAACGTGCTAACGGCCACAGAAGAACAAGCGCTGCATAACTATTTAACCTCTTCAAACGTGACTTCTTACAGTGACGTCTATACCGAGTCGGTAACGCGTGAAGTGCCTGGCGTGGACGACGAGCAGTCCGTAACGGTGCTTGTTGGTAAAGAAGCTAGTCTTTCTCCGTACCTTCATTTGAATGATGCGAAGACGAAGAAATCTGTGACGCTTCCAGAGGGCGGCGTGTTGATTTCCGAGAAATTGGCCAAACTCTTGAACGTGAAAGCAGGCGATACCTTTACGCTTCCGAATAAGGACGGTGTGGATGTGACGTTGACGGTCGGTGGTATCGTGGAAATGTACGCTGGACACTTCGTCATCATGACACCAGAAGTGTACGCCAAGTTTTATGGTGTAGCGCCGCAAAACAACGCGATTTTCGTACAGTTTAAAGACAAAGACGCTGCTAGCGTACAAAAAGCGGCAGCGGACCTAATGGCCATCGATGGTGTGAAAGCCGTCGTTCAAAACACGTCCATGGTGAGTCGTATCGATACGACTGTTGGTTCGTTGAGTCGTGTCATGATGATTTTAACAGTCGTTTCGATTTTACTAGCGGTTGTTATCCTCTATAACTTAACCAACATCAACGTTGCGGAACGAATTCGCGAGCTCTCGACAATCAAGGTGCTCGGGTTCTTGAACAAAGAAGTGACGATGTATATTTACCGCGAAACGATTTTATTATCGGTTATCGGGATGGGTGTTGGCATTTTGTTTGGGCGAGTGCTGCATAGGGTGATTATTGAGACGGTGGCACCGGGGTTTGTCATGTTCAATCCCGCTGTCGGATGGTTTGTATATGTGTTGCCATGTGTGATTGTGATTGTCATCTTGGTTGCGCTAGGGTATATGGTGAACCATCTCCTCCAACGCATCGATATGCTAGAAGCCCTCAAGTCTGTTGACTAGGGAAGCTTTGCTTTTGTGACGAACGTCAAAAATCCTTGCGGATATTTCAATCATAGTAGTTAGTCGGGCACCGGATTGAGCCTAGGTCTCAATCCTACCAAGCCTCAAAGAGCCACAGGGCAATCAATTGCCTTGTGGCTCTATTTCGCATTGGTTGCTTTTCCGTACAACTACTATGATTGATCCGCAAGTTTTTCCGTTCGTCACCGCAAAGCTCCACAGGCTAGAGGGTACTGCGTATGGAACAGGGTTCGCATATACCACAGGGCAACGAAATACAAACCGTCCTTTTTAAAAGGGAAGAACTGTCAGAGAGAAACAAAAAACGGAGCTGGGAGGCTCCGTTTTTTAATCAAATTCAAGTTGTTTTGGTTTTAGGATGGCGGCGGCGATAGTGAAGAGGATGGCGCCTATGAAGGTTGGGGCAATCCACTCAAGGCCGTATGTGGCTAGTGGGAAGGTGCCAATCCAAGAGGCTGCGTCTCCTAGTAGGTTTCCGCCTAACAGTTGCGATAGGGTATTGATTCCTTGTACGAGGCCGACGATTCCGGCACCGATAACTGCTCCTAGATACGTCCAGTCGTATGGAATGTATTGGTCGAAAGCAGAGAAGAGAATCAATGCAATCACGATTGGGAAGATGAATGTCAACACTGGAACGGCTAGGTTAATGAGTGAATCCACGCCGACAAGTGAGATGATGAATTCTACCGCCACAGTGACAAGGATGATTTTCTTGTATTGTAATTTTCCTTTTGAGACTTCTTCGAAATACTGACCGCAAGTAGTTGTCAGTCCAATCGCAGTTGTGAGGCAGGCGAAGCAGACGGCAAGTCCCATCGCAAGTTGTCCCCAAGAACCGAGTAAGTTCTTCACGATTGTTGTGAGCATTGCGGCACGTTGCACAGTTGTGTAGATGACCGTGCTCATGCTGGCTCCGCTGTAAGCGAGTGTTGAGTATACGACTGCGAGCAGGATGAACGCGACGATTCCAACACCAAAGATCATTCTGAATTGGTCTTTTTTATTTAAATACCCACGGCGCGTAATATCTTTCATCACGACTCCAGCCAAGAGTGGCGCTCCGAGCACGTCCATGGTTTGATACCCTTCTTTAAATCCTTGTGCGAAAAGTCCAGTACCGTCTGTTTGGGAAAATGTTGCATCTGGTTGAATGATAGCGGCCACGAAAATACAGAAGAGAATCACCAGTAAAATCGGTGTTAAGTATTTTCCGATAGCATCCATGACGGAGTTTTCCTGATACGTGATCCAGAGGACAATCCCGAAGAATACGAGGGAAGTGATCCATTGTGGTGCGCTTGGGAAATACGATTGTACGAAGATTTCGTGCGTGGACGCTCCGGTACGTGGAACGGCAAAAATCGGTCCGATTAAAAGGACGCAGATGGCATTCAAGACGCCTGCAAAGACAGGGTGGATGCGTCGTCCAACCGCAAGTGCGCTACCTCCAAGTGTGGCAACGACCATGACGGCAATAACCGATAACAGTGGGTCGCTGATTAAGAATGCAATGGTCGCAATTCCCCAGTTTCTCCAGCTGTTACGCCGAGGTAAGGTGGGAAGATTAAGTTTCCGGCACCGAAGAAGATGGCGAACAGGGCAAATCCTATAATAATCGTATCTAATAATTTCTTTTTCATTGAGTCACAGCCTAACATTAAAAAATGATTAGAAACAGTGTACCATAAACTTCTCTCGAATGCACTAAAAAATAAAACCAAACATTATGTTAAATGGTTTATTTATCGTTCGTTTTTAGGTATAATAAAGCGTGCAAGAAAACCATTTTAAAGGAGCGTAACTCATAAATGCGTAAAGTTTATTTAAACCACGATGGTGGCGTAGATGATTTAGTATCATTATATTTACTATTAAAAATGGAAGACGTGGAATTAGTAGGAGTCGGCGTTATCGAAGCAGACTGCTATTTATTACCAGCGGTGGAAGCCAGCAAGAAGATTATTCATAAGTTCGGTTCTGAAAAGGACAAACAATTGAAAGTCGCTTCTTCAGACTCACGCCCTGTGAACCCATTCCCGAAAGAGTGGAGAATGCATGCCTTCACAGTGGACGCACTTCCAATCTTAAACGAACATAAACCAATTACGGTGCAAGATTCACCATTAAAAGCGCACGAAGATTTAATCCGTGCCTTAAAAGAATCCAACGAGAAAGTGGACCTTGTATTCGTAGGACCATTAACAGACTTGGCACGTGCGTTAGACCAAGACCCAACCATCGAAGAAAACATCGGTAAACTGTACTGGATGGGTGGAACTTTCCTTGATATGGGGAACGTGGAAGACCCTGAACACGACGGCACTGCAGAGTGGAACGTGTACTGGGATCCATTTGCGGCAAAACGCGTTTGGGAATCAGGCATCCAAATCGAACTTGTGGCGCTTGAAAGTACAAACATGGTGCCATTATCTCTAGATGTCCGCGACCGCTGGGCAAGAGAACGTGCCATCGAAGGTGTTGACTTCTTAGGTCAATGTTACGCCATCGTTCCGCCGCTCACTCACTACGTAACGAACTCTACTTATTTCCTATGGGACGTATTAACGACTGCTTCATTCGGAAAAGAAGACCTTGTGAAACGTTCTGTTGTGAACAGTGACGTAATCGTGGCCGGTGCAAGCCGTGGCCGTACCGTCAAAGCCGAAAATGGCCGCCCAGTCGACCTTGTCTACCACGTCGATTGCGATGCCTTCTTCGACTACATCACTGATTTAGCGAAAAAATAATGATGAAAGTGCAGGGAAAATTTCCTGTACTTTTTCATGTATTTCTATTGACAACGTTCCAAAACGGGAGTATACTATATTCATAGTTTAGAATAATTCTAAATTAGAAACAGGAGGTAATGAATATGTCAAAAGAACAAACAAAACAAGTATTAAATCAATTAGTGGCTGATTTAAGCCAACAATCAGTAATCGTACACCAAGCTCACTGGTACATGCGCGGTGCAACATTCATAACAATGCATCCATTAATGGATCAACACATGGAATTATTAGACGCTCAATTAGATGAAGTTTCAGAACGTTTAATCACATTAGGTGGAGCTCCTTATTCAACTTTACGTGAATTTGCCGATAACACTAAGATTGCCGATGCCAAAGGAAACTACAGCGACAGTATGGAAGACCGCATCCGTCATTTATTAGTAGGTTACCGTTACTTAATCGACCTTTACCAAAAAGGTATCGACGTAACAGGTGAAGAAGGCGACGATGTAACACAAGATATCTTCATCGGTGCAAAAGGCGCATTAGAAAAATTAGTTTGGATGCTTACAGCAACAATCAACGAAGCACCAGGATTATAATTCTACAGACTCCAGGCTGGACAATTTGTCCGGCCTTTTTCTTTTCCCCAAATTCTGAAAATTATCATATATGATAATTACCATATATGATAAATTCACCAACGTAATGTTCCGAAGTGTACCCCCGCCTAATCAGCAGGGGTTAGGAAGCGCACACTCCTTGGAACTCATCCCACCATAACGAAGCTTTATAAGATGGGCTTAGCATACTTCGCAGCACAGTGATATTTTCAGAAGAACCAAGATAAAAGACCGTAGGCGTTTAGCAAATATAAATTCACTAAGCAGAGATTACGAAGAATCATACGGATCCTATAATCGCAGTGGTGGGGAATCGTATCAAATGCGAATTAGTAGGAGTTAGGAATTTATTCCGTACTCCTACTTTGAGGCTTTGAAGGTGAGAGACCTAAGGCTCGAACCGGTACCCCACTACAGCGATTATGGAAACATCCGTAATGATTCGTAGTAATCGGTTTGTGTCTGAGGAGTTAAATTGATTTTTATAATCATTTACAATAAGCCTACGGCTTTTATCTTTTAATTTCTTTGCTTTTTATCTAAAAATATCACAATACTAGCTGATGGGTATGCTATAATAAAGCCAATCTTATGAAAGGTGGAAGTATTATGGAACAAAAGAAATACAGCGGGAAAGAGTTCACGATGAACGTTCTTAACGCACTTGCATTAGGCGTGGTCGTTACACTTATCCCTGGAGCATTACTGGGTGAATTAGTGAAGGCGTTATTACCAGTATTCCCACAAGGCCAATTGATAATCCAAGCAACTCAAGTGGCCAATACATTAATGGGGGCAATCATCGGATTGATGGTCGGCCAATTCTTCAAATTCACCCCAATTCAAACAGGAGCACTGGCACTAGCCGTTTATTTGCTGGCGGTGTAGCAAGTTTCAATCCTGACGTGAAAGGAATCATCTTTAGCGGTACAGGGGACATCATCACGATGGGGCTTACTGCAGCATTAGGAGCGGCAGTCGTTTTATGGATTGGCAATAAAGCCAAAGCCTACTCGATTATCGTGATTCCAACGGTGTTATTAGTCGTTGTTGGTGGGGCGGGACGTCTTGCATTACCGTACATCAAAACTTTAACAACATTATTAGGACAAGGAATCGGAACGTTATTATCATTACAACCAGTTATTATGTGTTTATTATTAGCCGTTATTTTCTGTATGTTAATCGTTTCTCCGTTTACAACAGTAGGGATTGCCGTGGCGATTAGCCTTAGCGGTGTAGGTTCAGGGGCAGCAAACCTTGGAATCTGTGCGGCTGGGTTCGGTCTTGCGATTGCGGGATGGAAAGTGAATCCAAAAGGAACGGCCATTGCGCATTTCATCGGTTCACCAAAAATGTCAATGGCGAATGTCTTAGCAAAACCAAAAATCTTATTACCAATGATGTGTACATCTGCCGTACTTGGTGTGTTAGCAGCTTTATTGAACATCCAAGGAACACCTCAAAGTGCAGGGTTCGGTTTCAGCGGATTAGTAGGACCAATCAATGCGTTGAACTTAGCTGAGGGCGGATGGAGTGTGATGAATATCGTTATTGTGACGCTTATTTTCGTCGTTGCGCCAATCGCGTTAAACATCGTATTCGTTCATTTATTCGAAAAAGTGTTAAAATGGATTCAACCAGAAGATTACAAATTAACCGTTTAATAGAAAAGGGGAGTTAAAATGAAAATCGCAATTGCGGGTGCAGGAGCAATGGGGTGCCGTTTCGGGTACATGTTAACAAAAACAGGGCAAGAGGTGACGCTGATCGACGAATGGCCAGCGCATATCGAAGCCATCCAAAAGAATGGATTGAAAGTCGTTGATGGAGACAATACGGATACCATCGATATCAAGATTATTCGTCCAGAAGAAGCAACAGAAGAAGTAGATGTGGTCATCGCATTTACAAAATCAATGAAATTAGGCGAAATGCTTGAAAAGATTAAAGCGATTATCCACGAAGACACAAAAGTGCTTTGTCTTTTAAATGGTCTAGGACACGAAGACACTATGGCGAAATACGTTCCTCGTAAAAACATTATTATGGGGGTAACGATTTGGACTGCGGGTCTAATCGAACCAGGGGTAGCGCGTCTAGGCGGTACTGGTACAGTGGAAATGCAAGCGGCGGACCCAAGTGGTGTAGCGATTGCTAAAGAATTAGTAGAAGTGATGGACAAAGCGGGCTTGAACGCAAGCTACAGCGAAGATGTTCATTTCTCAACATGGCGTAAAGCGTGCGTGAATGGTACGATGAACGCAACATGTGCCATCTTAGATGCAAACATCGGCGAAGTGTTCGATACTTCAACTGCCGAAGCTATCGTAACGCAAATCATCAGTGAATTCGTTGCCGTTGCTGAAAGAAGGCGTGCATTTGGATCCAGCTGCAATGAAAGATTATGTGTATACAGCTTCTAATAAAGTTCGCGGACACTATCCTTCAATGCACCAAGACTTAATTCAAAACCACCGCTTTACTGAAGTGGACTTCTTGAACGGATTTGTGGCTAGAAAAGGGAAGGAATATGGTATTCCAACACCTTACTGTCAATTGATTACAGAGCTTATCCACGCGAAAGAAGATATTTTGAAAGTTAAATAGTATAGCGATATAAAAGAACAACTCTAAGAATCAGTTTAAAATTGAAAGATTAATAGTGGGGCAGCGGCGAGAGCCTGTAGTCTCTCGCCTTCGGAGCCTCAAAGTAGAAGCAAAAACTTGCAGTTTTAGCTCCTACTAATTCGCATCCGATGCGATTCCCCACTATTCTTTCAATAAACTGATTCTTTTTCATTGTTCTTTTACGTGGATAGTAGTTCTAATTATCTCTTTTGCATCAACTAACAGTTAGGTAATAAAACACAGAAAAAGGAGCGAGGCGAAGTATGCCTGCGCTCCTTTTTGCGTTTAGCGTTTGCGGTAAATCTAGGGAGATTTATAGGAAATGTTCAACGATAATACGCACTGCTTCGAATGCGTTTTGAGATGCTTTTTCGAGTGTTTCCTCGAAAGTATCAGGGGCATCTCCGCCCACATGGTCGCTCACGCCACGCACGTTTAGTACGGGGATGTCATAGAAGCTAGCCACTTGTGCAATGGGTGCAGCTTCCATATCGCTTGCGACGATGTCTGGTAATTTTTCGCGAATCGTACTAACGGCATCGACAGAACTCATAAACGAGTCACTTGTTGCGATAAAGCCGCTTTGGATGTTAAATCCGCTCACCTTTCGCGCAGCAGTCCGACCACTTTTTCATGTAAGTCTTTATCAACAGGATAGTCGGCTGGCATCTGAGGCACTTGTCCCCAGGCGTAGTCGAATCCAGTGGCATCCACGTCGCTATAGGCGAATTTCGTAGAAACGATGACATCGGCCAAGGAGAAGTCTGGATTAAAGCTTCCCGTTGTTCCTGTATTAATGATGAGGTCGGGTTGGATCTTCTCGCATAACCAAGCCGCACAAGCCGCAGCGTTGGCTTTACCGATTCCTGATTGTACGAGATACAAGTTCTCGTGGACTTCTAGGAATCGGATAGGGCCTTTTTCAAAGACTACTTTTCCTGGTGCGAAATGGGCTTCAAATGGATGCAACTCTTCTTTCATCGCTGCAACGATAGCAATCTTCATGGATTATTTACCCCACACTTCAGAAACAGGTTTCTTCACTTCAACTTTTGTTCCTGCGAACTTGTCAGAAATGTATTTTTGGATTTCTGGGTCGTGGTAGAGGTCCACTAATTTTTTGTATTCTTCTTTATCGGTATTTTCTGCTTTCACAGCAATCACGTTGATGCTTGTGATCGTAGAAGCGTCTGCTTTTTCATAGAAGAGTGAGTCTTTCAATACGTTTAAACCACCTTCAAGGGCGATTGTGTTTCCGATTGCGATTAAATCAGTATCGTCTAATACACGTACGCTTGTAGTGTCATCGATCAGTAAGAATTCAAGATTTTTCTTGTTTTCTACGATGTCGCTAGGAGTGCCAGTGCCATCTTTGAAGTCGCTTGATAATTTAATTAAACCAGCGCTTTCTAATAAGCGAAGTGCACGAGTAGTGTTATATGGGTTATCTGGTAAAGCGACTTTTGCACCGTTTGGTAGGTCATTTAGTGATTTTACCTTTTTAGAGTAAAGCCCCATTGGTTCAATATACGTAGTGCCAACTGGAACGAGTTTGTTTGAGTTGGCTTCGTTAAATCCTTGTAAGTATCCGATTGATTGGAAGGCGTTGGCATCGACTGTTCCGTCTGCCACGCTTTCGTTCAATGGCACGCCGCCGTTAATTTCTTGGACTTCGATTTTTAGGCCTGCTTTTTTCGCTTGTTCAGACTCTGCGATATGTCTCCAGATGTCTGCGTCAGAGCCGACAGAAGCGATTTTCACTGTTTTCAGTTCTGATGCTGAAGATTGAGCGTTTGATGAGCTAGCAGAACTTGAAGCATTGTTGCCGCAAGCGCCTAAGACGAATGCAGCAGAAAGGGCGATAAGAGATTTAGCGATAGTTTTTAATTTCATATAGGGGGTTCCTCCAGTCTAGGTGTCTACTGTTTCTTACTGAATGACAATTGATTAAATAACTTTGCGAACGAATGGATCAATGCTGATGCCTTGTTCTAAGACTTGTTTGGCGTATTCTTTTGCACCGAATAATGAATGGTCGCGGTAGTTTCCGCATTGTACGGCAGAGACGCCTTGAATATCTTTGAATTGAATGTTATTTACGATTTCTTCTAGCGTTGATTTCAATGCGCGTGCGATATCTTCAGGAGAACGTTCTTCCCAAAGGATTAAATGGAAACCAGTACGGCATCCAAATGGAGAAATGTCGATGATGCCTTCCAAGCGGTCACGTAAGAGGTCTGCTAATAAGTGCTCGAATGTATGAACGACACCTGTTGGCATTTCTTGTTTATTCGGTTGTAAGAAGCGGATGTCAAAGTTTGAAATGACGTCTCCTTTCTTACCATGTTCGTTAGCGATTAAGCGAACGTAAGGTGCAATCACCTTGTTATGGTCTAGTGTAAAGCTTTCTACTTCAGCCATGTTGATTTCCTCCTAAGTTGTTTTGATGAAACGAAAATAAAAAAGCCCGCACTTCTAGCGCTTGCTAAAAGGACGAGTTGCAGTCGTGGTACCACCTTTGTTTGTCTTCGGGGGAGAAGACCTTTTCCGTCTAGACGGATGATTGATAACGGGAGTACCCGGATTGTCTTAAGGTTTCGGACAATCTGCTCAAAGATCATGTTCAAAAATAACGACTTGCTTACTCGCACCAACCGTAAGCTCTCTATGAAGTTTTATTTTTTACTCTTCTTTTCATTGCGTTTCAATATGTTATATAGATAGGATACTGGATAGTTTGTGAAAAGTCAATCTTAAAAACATACTTTTAGTTATAATCTTTATTTATAGTTCGTTATTCATGGTTTTTATAACTGAAAACAGATGTAAAACAATATATTGTTCGGATTTCGCTTTAACTCAACTTCCAAACGAATCATTTGGACTGTTTTTAGGCAAAAAGGTATCTAGATTGGAAAGATTATAGAATAGAGTGAAAAGTTTCACGCTTTACAGTATAATAGAACTATCTATTAAACAATGAAGGGTGACAACAATGACATTATTAGATGTACAACACGTACAAAAAGTTTATCAAACACGTTTTGGAGCCGCTGAAGTGACTGCGTTAAAAGATATTAACTTCTCAGTAGAAGAAGGCGAATATGTGGCAGTCATGGGGGAATCTGGTTCTGGTAAAACAACGCTATTAAATATTTTAGCGACACTAGATCGTCCAACAGATGGAACTGTACTTCTAAACGGGGAAGACATTCAAAAGATTTCTGATAAAGTGTTAACAGAATTCCGTCGTGACCACTTAGGATTCGTCTTCCAAGACTTCAACTTATTAGAAACATTATCCGTGTATGACAATATGGTATTGCCACTTGTATTAGCACGTCGTCCAATTGACGAAATGGAAAAGAAAGTTCAACCAATCGCTGAAATGTTAGGCATTGAGGACTTATTGAAGAAATATCCATATGAATTATCTGGAGGTCAACAACAACGTGTGGCAATCGGCCGTGCGATGATTACAGACCCAAGTTTACTCTTAGCCGATGAACCAACAGGGGCGTTGGATTCAAAATCAGCCAGCAATACATTAGATTTATTCGATAAAATCAATCAAAATGGACAAACGATTTAATGGTAACACACAGTACCGTTGCCGCAAGTCGTGCCAAACGCGTTCTTTTCATTAAAGACGGTTTAATTTACAACCAATTGTACCGTGAAGGAAGAACGGATCAACAAATGTTTGAATTAATCTCAGAAACATTAACTGCGATGGCAAACAGAGGTGAGGAACATGTTTAATCTACTGCGTTCCATGGCGATTACGAACTTACGTAAGAACCGTGCTCTCTATGTACCATTTGCACTCGCAACGGTGATGGTGACAGTAGTTCTATATGTAACGAACGCACTGGCTGCAACACCGGAGTTCGCTCACTTAGAAGGTGGGTCAGCGATGGCCAAAACTCTTGGGTTTGGTTTCGTCATCGTTCAAATCGTATCACTCGTCGTTATTTTGTATGCGAATGCCTTCGTAATGAAAAACCGTGCCAAAGAATTCGGTTTATACGGGATTCTCGGTCTTGACCGTAAGAATATTCAATTGCTCAGTTTGATTGAGTTAGTTGTCTTTGCCGCTTTAAGCATCGGTCTAGGGTTAATCCTTGGTGTGATTTTCCATGCGGCATCATTTGCGATTCTATTGAAACTCATTCAATACGATATCGGTATTAAATATTCCTTCCAATTCGGAAGTATTATTGCCGTTCTGTTAACGATGGTGGCCATCTTCGTTTTGGTGTTCTTTTTAAATGCAGCGAAGATTTACATGAGCCGTCCGCTTGAGTTATTAAAAGAGAAGAAAAAAGGGGAGAAGAAAGGCCGCGCCGTTACGGTTCGTGCCATTATTGGTCTAGGACTTCTAGGGTATGCGTACTATATGTCACAATCCATCGAGTCTCCGGTTAAAGCTCTCTTATACTTCTTCTTAGCCGTATTATTAGTAGTGATTGCGACTTACATTTTATTCGACGCGGGTTCGATTGCGCTTCTATCCATCTTGCAAAAGAATAAGAAGTTGTTCTATCAACCAACAAACTTTATTTCGATTTCAAACTTACAATTCCGTATGCGTAAAAATGCTGCCGGACTTGCCAGCGTGTGTATCCTTTCCACAATGGTACTTGTTACAATGGCGACAACCGTAGCACTTCAACGTGGGACAACAGCCAGACTCGATAGCAACTATCCAACAGATTACTCTGCAGTTGCTTACTTTGTTCTAGAAAAGGATATGGATCAATATCCTCCAATCGTTCAAAAAATTAAGGAACAAACGAAAGGTCAATTGAAAGACGAGAAGACATTTTTAAACGTGCTTCGTTTCGGGCAACGTACGGAGAATGGATTCGACTTTGCGAATGTGAACTCAGGAGATAGCCCTGCAGCGATGTTCACCCTTGTTTCAGTGGACCAATATAATAAGATGTTTGGGACGAACTACACGGTTGGCGAGAAGGAAATGATTGTCGGCCATATTAAAGGAGACGTTAAACAAATTTCAGAAGTAAAGACGTATTCGGTGGTGTATAACGCGACGATTACTGTCAAAGAGATGATTGATGGGACTCCATACGCGAAAGTAATGCCGCAATTACCATATGTGGCAGATAATCAGTATGTAGGGATTGTAAAGGATCCAATGCAATATTTAAACCCAGTGGCAGGTCAAGCGATGTATTACTTTACTTGGAATACCAATACACCATTTGAGTTACGTGACGCTGAATGGGCTGCGTATAAGAATGTGAAGAGTCAATACAAGGCAGATGCGATGGCCTTAAGCAGTAAGAATGAAGAGGCTAAAACGCTCTATGCCTTCATGGGTAGCTTGCTCTTAGTAGGGGCACTTCTTTCAATCGCATTCTTCATTGGTGCAGTACTTGTCATTTACTACAAACAAATTTCTGAAGGATACGAAGACCGTGATCGTTTCGTTATCTTACAAAAACTCGGTATCGACCAAAAGACGATCAAGAAGTCTATCAACCGTCAAGTGTTAATTGTATTCTTCTTACCGCTTGTCACAGCGTTTATCCATACCGCGTTTGCCTTCAAGATGTATCGTAAGATTATCGAGCTCTTCGGGGTTGACGGCAGCGTGACATTAAACGCGACAATTGTGATTGGTGCGATTTTCGTAGTCGTATATCTCATCGTGTACCAAATCACTTCACGTAGTTACTACAGAATTATTAAACGTTAATCAACTACAACTCCAAAAGAGGTTTCCGTGCGAAGCCTCTTTTTTGTATTTTTTCTAAAGTGACAAAAATGTAAGAAACCAGGATAAAATGATAGGATAGTGTCATGATTTCCCTTTACGAGTGGACTATACTAAGGTCAACAAATGAAAGTAAAGGGTGAAAACAATGACATTATTAGATGTACAACATTTACAAAAGAAATATCAAACACGCTTTGGGGCTGCGGAAGTGACGGCGCTCAAAGACATCAGCTTCTCGGTTGAAGAAGGCGAATACGTAGCTGTGATGGGGGAATCGGGTTCAGGGAAAACAACGCTATTAAATATCTTAGCGACTCTCGACCGTCCAACTGCTGGGTCCGTCTTTTTAAACGGAGAAAACATTCAAAATATCTCTTCTAAAGTTCTTACAGAATTCCGTCGCGATCACTTAGGGTTCGTGTTCCAAGATTTCAATTTATTAGAAACCTTATCGGTCTATGATAATATGGTGTTGCCGCTGGTGTTGGCTCGCCGTCCAATTTCAGAAATGAAGCAAAAGGTTGAGCCGATTGCGCAAATGCTAGGGATTAAAGACTTACTGAAGAAATATCCGTATGAACTCTCAGGTGGACAACAACAACGTGTGGCGATTGGCCGTGCGATGATCACAGACCCAAGTTTGTTATTAGCCGATGAACCAACTGGAGCGCTTGACTCAAAATCAGCTAGCAACACATTAGATTTATTTGATAAAATTAATCAAAACGGACAAACGATTTTAATGGTAACGCACAGTACGGTTGCTGCAAGTCGTGCCAAACGAGTTCTTTTCATTAAAGACGGCTTGATTTATAATCAATTGTACCGTGAAGGAAGAAGTGATCAACAAATGTTCGAGTTGATCTCAGAAACATTAACTGCGATGGCAAATAGAGGTGAAATTCATGTTTAAACTCATTTTTTCGATGGCAACATCGAATCTAAAAAAGAATCATTCATTATATTTGCCGTATGCACTGACGACCATTATGGTGACGATGATTCTCTATATCACACACGCCTTATCTGCGATGCCAGAGCTTTCCACTCTTCGCGGAGGGGGAGCCATTGCGCAAACTTTGGGCTTTGGGGTTATCGTGGTTCAGCTCGTAGCACTCTTAACGATTCTTTACGCGAATGCCTTCGTGACGAAAAATCGATTAAAAGAATACGGTCTATATAGCATCCTTGGACTCGACCGAAAAAACATTCAATTGTTAAGTTTCATTGAATTGCTTCTATTCTCAGTGGTCAGCGTGGGGCTAGGGGTTGTGCTTGGAATCGTGTTCCATCGCTTCTCGTTTGCCGTTTTATTGAAGCTCATTCGAATTCCAATCGGCATCGAGTATTCGATGCAACTCGGTAGCGTCGGTTTTGTACTGATTTCGATGGCGTTTATTTTCGGGGTTGTCTTCTTCTTAAATGCGACAAAGATGTACATGAGCCGCCCGTTAGAAATGCTTTCTGAGAAGAAAAAAGGAGAAACGAAGGGACGCTTTATCCTTCTTCGCGCACTCATTGGTGCAGGGCTTCTCGGGGGCGCGTATTATATGTCGCAAACGATTGAAGCACCTGTTGCAGCGCTATATTCCTTCTTCGTAGCGGTTCTATTAGTTGTTTTAGCAACGTATATTTTATTCGACGCAGGTTCGATTGCGCTTCTTTCGCTTTTACAAAAGAACAAACGTCTCTTTTACCAACCAACGAATTTTATTTCGATTTCGAATTTAAAATTCCGTATGCGTAAAAATGCGGCGGGGCTTGCAAGTATTTGTATTTTATCAACGATGGTACTTGTCACATTGGCCACAACGGTCGCATTGCAAACAGGGACAGCCGATTTATTGAAGAAAAGCTATCCAACAGATTATTCGGCAACGGCATTCGTAGAAGACACCTCTACAATTAACCAGCTTTCAGAACAAATTAGTAAGATCAAGGCGCAATCGAAAGGCACCATTGCCAATGAAATGAATTACCTTAGCGTGCTTCGTGCTGCAAAAAGTATGGATGGCGGGGTAGACATCGAAGGAGTGTATCCAGGAGATAGCCCAGCTGCGTTCATTACTTTCCTCTCTGCAGAAGATTACAATCGTATCTTTGGGACGAATTACAAGCCTGGTGACAATGAAGCCGTTCTTGGACTGGTCAAAGGTGACGATAAAAATGTTTCGGCTATCCGTGTGAACGGACAATTGACACTTCAAGTCAAAGAGATGATGGACAGCACCGGCTTTAAAGAAAAATTGCCACAATTGCCATATGTTGCGGATAACGTTTATGTAGCCGTTGTAAAGGATCCGTCAAAGATGATTGACGCTAAACTTGGCCGTGGATTCTATTACGCATTGTGGAATACATCGACAGACATTCAGGCTAAAACAGAAGAGTTTGAGGCCTACGCTAACGTGCTTGAAGCAAGCAATGAAGATTTCATTACAGTTGGAAGTAGAGAGGATGCGGCTAAAGACATCTACGGATTTATGGGAAGTTTACTCTTTGTAGGGGCACTTCTTTCTATCGCATTCTTCATTGGTGCAGTTCTTGTCATTTACTACAAACAAATTTCTGAAGGATACGAAGATCGTGACCGTTTCGTTATCCTACAAAAACTCGGTATCGATCAAAAGACCATCAAGAAATCTATCAATCGTCAAGTGTTAATTGTCTTCTTCTTACCGCTTGTCACTGCGTTTATCCATACCGCATTTGCCTTCAAGATGTATCGTAAGATTATTCAGCTCTTCGGGGTTGACGGCAACGTAACGTTGAACGCGACGATTGTAATTGGTGCTATCTTTGTTGTGGTATACCTCATCGTGTACCAAATCACGTCTCGTAGTTACTATAAAATTATTAAACGTTAATAGATTTTGTTCACAAACCATGAAGTGATTCAGTAGGAAACCCTACTTTAAAAAGGTTTGTATAAGTTCGAAAATTCGTAAAAAGGGCGAGGTTTTCTCGTCCTTTTTTTGTGTTCAAAAACGGGATAACTGTCCACAATAAAAAGCTTTCATGAATTTTACTTTTTCAGTTTTCAGTTTCTAAAAAACATGGTAGAATAGAATGTATTGAAGTAAAAGAAAAACTGGAGGATTCGTCATGATCGATGTTATTGACTTAAACAAAGTATTCGATAACGGCTTTGAAGCATTAAAGTCAGTAAATTTCTCAATTGAACAAGGAGACTTAGTATGTTTACTAGGACTAGTGGTTGCGGGAAATCAACAATTTTAAACTTAATCGCAGGATTATTAACACCAACAGGAGGAGACATCCAATTTAAAGGAAATTCAGTTGTTACAACAGAACCTAAAGACCGTAACATCGGATTCGTATTCCAAAACTATGCGTTATATCCGCATATGACAGTGTTAGAGAACATCATGTTCCCACTAACAGTTGGTAAAAACAAAATCTCTAAAGAAGAAGCTCAAAAGATTGCAGAAGAATATATGCAATTAACAAACATTGAAGAGCTTGCAGGTAAAAAACCTGGTACTTTATCAGGGGGGCAACAACAACGTGTGGCCATCACTCGTGCGCTTGTTCAAAAACCTGAAGTGCTTCTACTAGATGAGCCATTAAGTAACTTGGACGCTCGTTTACGTTTGAAAATCCGTGAAGAAATCCGTCGTCTTGTAAAAGAAGTAGGAATCACAACAATCTTCGTAACGCACGACCAAGAAGAAGCTTTATCAATCTCAGATAAAATCATTCTTTTAAACGAAGGGTACATTCAACAACATGATGACCCACAAAACTTATACCTAGAACCAAGTAACTTATTCGTTGCGAAGTTCATCGGTAACCCAATCATCAACATTACAGAAGTGGAAATTAAAGACGGCGTGATTACTCACCCATCATTCAGCTTACCAACTTCTGAATTATCACAAGACCGCAAACGCCAAGAATTAGCAGATGGTCACTACTACTTAGGAATGCGTCCAGAAGATGTAGTCCCAGTAGCTGAAGGTGAACAAGGGCTATTCTCAACAACAATTAGCGGCGTAGAATTAATCGGACGTGAACGTATTCTTCACTTCCCATTAGGCGAACAATTCTTGAAATCAATTGTAAGTGTGGAACATAAGATTGAAGAAGGAGACACACTTTCATTCCAATTACTAAAACACAAAATCTTCTTATTCGATAAAGATGGAGCGCGTGTTTACTAATGAGAAAATATAATCCAGAGAACCAACCTAAAGCTTGGTTATTCCTTCTCCCATCTTTAGGAGTGATTCTTCTCTTTAACATTTATCCATTACTTCGTTCGTTCTGGATGAGTTTCCAAAAAGGGTCACTATTAAAATTACAATACACTGGTTTAGACAACTACCAAAAAGTAATTGCGGACCCTGTATTCCATAAAGCGTTACTCAACACAGCACTGTATGCATTCGCAGTAGTGCCAGTAGCGTTATTAATCTCAGTCATCATTGCATGGATTATTTTCGAGAAGATTAAACGTAAAAGCTTCTTCGAAACAATCTTCTTCATGCCTTACGTTACAAGTACAATCGCTATCGGGATTGTGTTCCGTTACTTCTTCAATGGAGACTACGGAATTATCAACTTCTTCCTTGGCTTGATTGGGATTCCAGCCGTGAACTGGTTGGATAACGTAAACATGAGTATGCCAACACTGATTATCTTCGGGGTTTGGACAAGTTTAGCGTTCAATATCATCATCCTCTTAGCAGGATTACGTAATATTGATCCTGAGCATTTCAAAATTGCGAAAATGTTTGGTGCGACAGACCGAGAAATCTTCTGGCGTATTACATTCCCGCAATTAGTTCCAACAATTGCCTTCCTTTCAACGGTTAACTTAATCGGGGCATTCAAAGTGTATACACAAGTGTATGCATTATTTGGCGGAACTGCTGGTCCAGCAAACTCAGCAACAACAGCTGTGTACTATATTTACGACAAGTTCCATGTGGCAGGAAGACCAGGGGTTGCCATGGCAGCAACTGTAATCTTGTTTGCAATCATTCTTTTTGCAACATTCCTCCAAAACAAATTCTTGAGAAAGGCGGAGGGATAAGAAGATGAAAAAAAGTTTTTTTAACGTATTTTTCAATCACGCTTTTTAATTTTTCTTAGCGTTGATTACAGTATTCCCATTCATTTACATGGTGTTGACCGGGTTAATGACATACGCAGAAGCGACAAGTATTCCACCGTCATTCATCCCAAGCGAATTCAAATTTAGTAACTACTTAGAAGTATTTAGCCGTGCGCCATTCCTACGTTACTTCGGAAACACATTATTCGTGTCTCTATTTACAACAGTGGCAACAGTAATTACTTCATTACTAGCAGCCTTTGCCGTAACAAGCTTACAGTTCAAAGGGAAAAACATCGTAATGATGATTTTAGTTTCTCTATTAATGGTTCCTTACGAATCAATCATCTTTACAAACTACCAAACAATCGCTCAATTAGGGTTATTAAACACTTATCTAGCGTTAATCATTCCGTTCTTAACAAGTATCTTCTATATTTACTACTTGAACGGATACTTAAAAGGAATCCCAAGTACATTCTACAAAGCCGCTAAAATTGATGGTGCGAGTGATTTAGAATACATCCGCCGTATTTTTAGTGCCAATGTGTAAACCAGCATTGGTAACAGTAGGGATTTTAACATTCATCCAAAGCTGGAATTCATTCCTATGGCCATTATTGGTTACAAACACGAAAAGAATTCCGTCTATTAAACAACGGACTTTCTGCCTTCACGACAGAATCCGGAAGTGATGTTCACTTACAAATGGCCGCAGACAACTCTAACGGTTATCCCAATTCTGTTAATTTACTTTGTATTCAGAAAAGAAATTATTAGAGGGGTTGCGAAGAATGGTATCAAAGGATAAAACATCGATTACCTTTCATAGCGGTATTTTTAACGATTGGTGGAACGGTCATCGAAGTAGCCTATAAAGATAGTCATATCTTTTTTCGACTTCAGGGACTGAGTTTTTACCAGAATTAGAATTGCCCGATGAATCGGTGCAAACACTCATGAATCGTAAAGTGATTCCACATTTAAAAAAATATGTACGATGCACGTATCCCTTACAAATACGAAGGGGATGAAGATAAAGACTATGCCAATACGGCGGTCTTTATCTCACATGCGCATTTGGATCATACAAGAATGTTGAATTATTTAGACCCAAGTATTCCTTTATATACATTGAAGGAAACAAAAATGATTGTAAATTCGCTCAACCGCAATGGTGTATTCTTACTACCATCGCCGTTTGAAGACGATACATTTACAAGAGAGATGATTGGGTTAGATGCAGGCGATGTGATTAAAGTTGGAGAAATCGAAGTAGAAATCGTGCGTGTCGACCATGATGCGTATGGGGATCGCTGCTTTAATCATTAAAACACCTGGACATCATATTACGTATACAGGGGACTTACGACTTCACGGGCATAACGCTGAAGATACAATTGAGTTTTGTAAGAAGGCAAAACATACGGACATCTTAATGATGGAAGGTGTATCGATTAGCTTCGGGGACCGTAAAGAGGTTGAAGACGAAATTAAACCTGAAAACGAGGAAGATGTGATTCGTCATATCGCTCGCCTCGAACAAGAAAATCCAAATCGACAAATCACATTTAATGGCTATCCAGCGAATGTGCGTCGTTTTTGAAAAAAATCGTCGAAGGAACAAGCCGTACCGTTGTTCTTGAAGCAACGATGGCCGCACTTCTTAAAGAAGTATTCCAAAAGGATGCTCATTACTACTATAGAGACGGGGCTCCAAAACTCGACGAACTTGATCCTACTTTAGAAATTTCATATCAAACGTTGTTAGAGGATACTTCGAAGTACCTATGGCAAGCAGTCGACCATTTCGAACGTTTGCAAGAGGGAAGCTTATACATCCACAGCGATGCGCGACCTTTGGGGGACTTTGATCCGAACTATCAACCGTTTCTAGATTTATTAGCGGAAAAAAACACATTGAGTTTGTACGCCTATCTTGCTCAGGTCACGCAAAAACCGGACGACTTAGACCGCATTATTGCGATGATTGAGCCTAAATGTTTGGTTCCAATTCATACGTTAAAAACCAGAACTCTGGTGAATCCGTATGGTGACAGAATATTGCCGTACCGCGGCGAAAAAAATTGTGTTGTAAAAAAACTATATAACAAAAAGGAGAAGAAAAATGAAATTCAAATCTTTAGTAAAAAGCGACACTAGCAACAGCATCAGTTGTGGCGTTAACAGCGTGTGAGCTAACTCATCAAACAACGGCTCTTCACAACAAGCTGAAACTAAAAAAGACATCGTAACAGAGGTTAAATCAGAAACTACAATCACTTTCTGGCATGCTATGAACGGTCAGCAGGAAAAAGCTCTTCAAAAATTAACAGAAGACTTCATGAAAGCTAACCCAAATATCAAAGTAGAGTTACAAAACCAATCTCAATACAAAAGATTTACAAGCAAAAAAATTAACGCAACTTTAACTTCACCAAAAGACTTACCAACAATCACTCAAGCATATCCAAACTGGTTATACAATGCTGCTGAGCAAGATGCATTGGTAGACTTCAAACCATATATTGAAAACGAAACAATCGGATTCAAGAAAGGTGAAGAAATCCGTCCAGAATTAATGGAAGGTGCTAAAATCAAAGGAGTACAATACGGTATTCCATTCAACAAATCTACAGAAGTATTATTCTACAATGCAGATTTATTGAAACAATACGGTGTTAAAGTTCCAACTACTTTAGATGAATTAAAAGAAGCAGCTAAAACAATTTACGAAAAATCTAACCACGAAGTTGTTGGTGCTGGTTTCGACTCATTAAACAACTACTATGCAATTGGTATGAAGAACAAAGGCATTGACTTCACTAAAGAATTAGACTTCGCAAGTGACGCTTCAAAAGAAGTTGTTAAATACTATGCAGACGGAATCCGTGATGGATACTTCCGTACTGCTGGTTCAGATAAATACTTATCAGCACCATTCCAAAACAAAAAAGTAGCTATGTATGTTGGTTCAACAGCTGGTGAATCATTCGTAGCTAAAGGTGCTAAAGAAGCTGGTTTCGAATACGGAGTAGCTGTTCGTCCTGAAAAATACGACCTACAACAAGGTACTGATATTTACATGTTCGAAGGTTCTACAACTGAAGAACAACGTACAGCAGCATTCTTATACTTGAAATTCTTATCTTCAGCTGAATCTCAATTATACTGGGCACAACAAACTGGTTACATGCCAACAATTGCTTCAGTGTTAGAACAAGATGCATACAAGAATTCAGGTTCTAAAGTTCCTAAAATCTTAGCAGATGCTACTAAGAATTTATTCTCAATTCCTGTAGTTGAAAACTCTGATCCTGCATACTCAGAAGTTCGTACGATTTTAGAAAAAATCTTCAAGACTGAAAATGGAAATGTAGATCAATTAGTTACAGATTCTAAAGCACAATTTGATGCTGCGTGGAATCAATAATCACATATAAGTTCATTCACAACACAATCACAACGAAGGCCTGGGGAATTTTCCTCAGGCTTTTTGTGTGGGATGAGTGTATTGCTGTATAGTGAGTAGGTGCTGGAAGGCCCATTCGGGGGAGGCTTTTAGGTGTATGGGGTGAGGTGGTGGATTGCTTTAGAAACAAGCGGTTTTACTTGTTGAAAGAGGATTAGTGAGCCACCGACTCGAGCCTAGAGTCTCTCGTTTTTGAAGCCTCAAAGAGACACTAACGAATGGATTCGTAAGTGTCTCTAATTCGCATTCAATGGATGTTCTCACTAATCTTTCAACAAAACCGTTGTTTCCGTCGCAATCGACGTTTTCGGTATTCACCTAAAAGCCTCCTGAGGGGGGATTCCACACAACAAAGCTGAGGAAAGTTGGGAGGCGTTCTTGAGATTGTGTTCCTCATTCACGACTGACCGGTGCAGGGATAGGGTGAACGCGTTTCATTGAGAATGTGCTATAATGGGGCGACAAGAGAGGTGAGTCGGATGCGGTATGTGCTTTTATTAAGAGGCATCAATGTTGGTGGAAAAAATAAAGTTGTGATGAGCGAATTGAAGGAATTGCTCAAACGTGAAGGGTTCAGCGATGTGGATTCGTACATTAATAGTGGGAACTTATTTTTTGCAAGCGATGAGAGTGTGGAAAAAATCGTTTTGAAAGTTGAAAAGGTATTAGAAGAGAATTATGAGTTTTCAATTCCGTTTGTGCTGCTTTCAAAAGAGGAATACTTAGAAGAAATGGCGGGGCTTCCGGAATGGTGGCAGAATGATTTTGCCAGAAAAGATATTTTGTTTTTCTCACGAGGGACAGATGTGAGTGAAGTTATCCGATTTGTAGAAGAGTCAGAGTTTTATAATGAGAGAGTCTATATCGGGAAAGGTGCCGTCTTCTGGGCGAAAATCGATGAGGCAGAATATCAAAAAACGACTTACCACAAGAAGATTTTGAAGCAACCATTTTATAAGACGATTACGATTCGAAATGGGAAGACATTTGATAAAATTGCTGAAATACTGCAGACAGAGAAACCTTTGTGATAGGGCTTTTTTATGGTACAATAGTGTGTGAATTTGTAGAAAGTGAGGCGCATTATGGAAATTAAAATTATTGAAACTAGTGATATGCATGGGTACGTGCTACCGACAAATTATACAGAAAGAAACATGGACTTAGGATTCAGTACGGCGAAGGCTGCAACTGTGATTCGTCGCTTAAAAGAAGAAGCGAACGGTCCTGTGATTCAAATCGAAAATGGGGACTTCATTCAAGGGTCACCATTAAGCTACTATGTTCGTAAACAAGATTCGAAAGTAGCCTCTGATTTAACAAAAGTATTGAACTACTTAAACTATGACTTAGGAATTTTAGGAAACCACGAGTTTAACTATGGGTTAGATTACTTAAGAGAAGCGATTGCGTCTTATAACCACCCAATTCTTTGCTCAAACATTTAACTAAAGACGGAAAGCCAGCGTTTGGCGAACCTTACAAAGTGTTCGAGAAAGACGGTGTGAAAATCGCAGTATTAGGAATTACAACACCTTATATTCCAAATTGGGAACAACCTGCAACGGTTAAAGATTTAGTGTTCGTGAGCGCGTTGGAAACAGCGAGGAAATACGTTCCAGAAATGCGTAAAGTGGCGGACGTTGTCGTTGTAACCTACCACGGAGGATTCGAGTGCGACCTTTCATGTGGGGACCCAACGGAACTTTTAACAGGAGAAAACGAAGGGTATGCGATTGTGACGCAAGTAGAAGGAATCGATGCGTTAGTGACAGGACACCAACACCGTGTGATTGCACAAAAAGTGAATGGCGTTCCAGTGATTCAACCAGGATACCGCGGCGCTTATGTGGGTGAAATCAGTTTAGAAGTAGAAAAAGTAGACGGTAAGTATACTGTTGTTTCAAGTGAAGCAAAACTTCACCCAACAGAAGATGTTCCTGCCGACCTAGCCGTATTAGAAATGTTTAGCGATTTACAAGCGGAAGTGGAAGATTGGTTAGATACTCCAGTTGGAAAAGTTGTTGGAGATATGACAATTAAAGATCCACATGCAGCACGTTTAAGCGAGCATCCATATATTGAATTTATCAATAAGGTTCAAATGGAAGCCAGTGGTGCAGACATCTCAGGAACGGCATTATTCAACAATGACGGACGTGGATTCAACTCAGAAATCCGTATGCGTGATGTGATTACAAACTACATTTATCCAAATACATTAGCCGTTCTAAAAGTGAACGGTGCGGACTTGAAAGCGGCTCTTGAGCGTGTGGCGACTTATTTCATCGTCGAAAATGGACAAGCAGTCTTCAATCCTAAATATGTGGAACCAAAACCTCAATTCTACAACTACGATATGTATGAAGGAATCGAGTACACATTAGACTTCACTAGACCATTCGGCGACCGTGTGACTCGCTTAGAGTATCATGGCAAACCTGTTCAAGATACGGATGAATTAGAAGTAGTAACAAACCAATATCGTGCGGTTGGTGGCGGAAACTATAGTATGTTTAAGCCAGAGAAGATTGTGCGTGAGGTGCAGATTGACATGACGGAGCTCATTGCGGAATACTTGCGCAAACATCCAGTCATCGAAGCAACAGTCAACAACAACTTTAAGACTGTGGTGAAATAAAAAATATGAAAAAAGCTACGCTTTATTTTCGGATAAACCCATAGTAGCCAATATAGCTGTACCGGATTGAGCCAAGGTCTCAATCCTATCGAGCCTCAAACGGATGGTAGGAAATGAATTTCCAACCATCCGTAATTCGAATCGATTACTCATCGCTATAATGGCTACTATGTTATCCGAAAACGCGTAGCTTTTTTTCTTTGTATCTTAACGTTGTTCTTTTGCTTCGATGGAGTGAGTGCAAGTATTCCTTCATTCGAAATGGGAAAGTGCTTAGAGTGATTTGAGATTCTTAGTTTGAGTGATAAATAGTGTATTGAGTCTTGTTCAAAGTATGATATGATTAAAACAAAAGGTCATGTAGAGAGGATTCGAGTATGAAAGGGAAAAAGCTATTTTATTTTGTACTATTTTTTTCGTTGATCGCAATTCTATATGGATGTAACGAAAGAAATAGCAGAGGCTATTTAGAAGATAGAATTGGAAATCAAATCAGTCGAGTGTATCCGACTAAAAACTTGGAGGATTTATTCGAGCAGTTTCCTAGCGGTTTTACGATTTATCAAACACAGCGTAAAGAAGATGTAGTGATTGATGTCGAGTTAAAAGGAACGGAAAAAGGGAAACCAATAGAAGGCTATGTTGCTCAGATTTCAAGAAAGAGTGGAAATGAAGAGAAGAAAATAAAAATTCAATATGCTAATGGAACATTTTCTTCTGATGATGAAGAGGGGTTAAGAGAACTTTGGCCTCAAAAAAGATTCTTATTTCAAGAGTTGACTTTTAACAAAGAAATTTTGAGCCGATTAGATCTAAAAAATAAATCATACAGTATGAAAAATGGAGACTTTGAATTAGGGTATGCTGTTAATATGCCGGATTTAAATCAGTATTTTAACTTTGAAAGTTCTCAGCGAGTCGAATTATCTTTCCATGGAAGCAATTCGAATAAAAATTACTATTACTCTGTTGTTGTTAGAGAAAATCCAGAGGCGTTCTTTAGAGAAACTGTATCAGAGTAGAATGTTTTTTGGAGATGAATCAAAAGCAGTTAGAAAGGATTCGCTTATGAAAGGGAAAAAGGTATTTTATATTGCAATGTTTTTTGCGATAATCTTTATGTTGTTTCGATGTGAAGGAAGAGATAGCAGAGAATATTTAGAAGACCGAATTGGGATTCCAATCAGTAGTGTTTATCCGACGAAAAACTTGAAAGATTTATTTGAGAAGTTTCCTGGCGGTTTTACGATTTATCAAGCTCATACTGAAGGAGAATATCGAATCAAGGTTGAACTGATAGGAGATCCTATAACACGAATGATTGAGGGAACCATAAAGAAAGTAAGACGAAAAGATGGAGAGGTAACTTCTCAAGTGGAAGTTAAGTATCAGAAGGAGGAGTTTTCTTTTTCTGATGAAAAATTAGCAACAGAACTTTGGGGATATAAAAGATTCTTGTTCCAAGAAATGACGTTAAATAAAGAGGTTCTTTCGAAATTTAAGCTAAAGGATACTTACTACAACAGTAATAGTGGTGGCTTTGAAATAGAATACATCGTTAAGAATGAACAAATTAATGAGTTCCTTGGGCTAGAAAAGAAACAACAAGTCACATTAGGGTTACATGGCAGCAATGCAAATAAGAAATATTACTACACGCTTTCAGTCGATGTGGATAGCGATTTTGATTTTGCTGAACGAATTGAAGAGTAAGAAGGGAATTAAGCAACTTTGCTTAATTCTTTTTTTGTTCTAAAGTTTAGGATTTTGTTAGGGAATGTTACGGTATAGGTGGGATATGGTATGATGAAGGCACTGAATTGCAAAGTGAGGTTTTGTGTGTGAAGTTAAAGAAATGGTCGTGGATTGGGCTATTGATGTTATGCGTGACATTGTTAGTGGGATGTGTGAATCACACGAGTCGTGGGTATCTTGAAGAACTAGCTGGGAAAGAATTGAGTCGTGTTTATCCGACGAAAAATATTGAAGATTTATTTGAGCAGTTTCCGAATGGATTTACCGTGAGTCAGATGCGTGTAGTCGGTGACTCGAATGTATTTGTTTATCTTGAGGCTAGGGAAAAAGGGAAGCCGCTAGTTGGAACGATTAAGCAGCTCAATTCTAAAACGAAGGAAGAAGAGAAAAGTATTACGTTCCAATATGTGAATGGAAAGTTTATTTTTGAAAATGAAGAAGAGGCGAAAAAACTCTGGCCACAAGGAAAGTTTTTATTCCAGGAATTGCAATTGAATAAAGATATTTTAGCGAAAGCAAAATTGCGACAGAATATTTATACGAAGAAAGAAGAAAGTCCTACTGGGGATAATACATTTTATCTGAAATATAGCATTCAACTTCCAGTGGTCAGTCGGATTTTGGGGATAGACGAGTCGCAGCCGGTAGAGCTCTTTATCTTTGGTCGTGACGAGTCCGATGGCTTCGTATATGAAATTGGAACGGAGCAAGATAATCAAACGACTTTATGGGGAATGATACGAGAAATTAGGAAATAGATGGTTTTCTGTGAATTGGAAAGATGTTACAATGAAAACGAGGTGAGTGTATGCAAACAATAATGATTGTCGAAGATGAAAAAGTTATTCGCGATGCGATTGTACAAGAATTAGAAAAATGGAATTATGAAGTCGTTGCTGTGGAAGACTTTTCGCAAGTGTACACTCAATTTTTAGCAGTTAATCCGCAGTTGGTCATTCTGGATATTACATTGCCGTTTTATAATGGCTATTATTGGTGCCAAGAGATTCGTAAGGTGTCTCAGGTGCCGATTATGTTCTTGTCGTCCAGGGATCAAGCGATGGATATTGTGATGTCAATCAATATGGGCGCGGATGATTATATGACAAAGCCGTTTGAACCAAGTGTATTGGTCGCAAAAATCCAAGGGATGATGCGTCGCAGTTATGAGTTCGTTCAGCAAAAAGATTGGCTGGAATATAAAGGGATTGCCTTACAACTGGGAAGCGGAAAGGTTTCGTATGAGGGTAATGTCATTGAATTGTCGAAGAATGAATTTATCATTTTGCGTGTACTGTTTGAAACAAGGCGATATTGCGCCGAGGGAAGATTTAATGAATGCCTTGTGGAATAGCGATGTGTTTGTCGATGATAATACCTTGTCTGTGACGATTGCTCGTTTGCGGAAGCGTCTTGGCGAAATCGGATTGGAAAAATTAATCACGACGAAAAAAGGCGTCGGGTATGGATTGGCGGAAGTGATTGAATGAAGACAAAAGTAGAATTTAGTATGGCTTGGTTCAAATCGCATGCTTTCTTACTCGGAGCGCTGGCCTTCATCGAAGTGTTTTCGATTGGGTTCTTCTTCGTCTTTAATTGGCTAAATTCAGAAGTGGGCTATTATTTATTTTTACAAGCCTTTTTCCTTTTGGTGATTGTTGGTGCACTTTTGTGGCACGATTGGCGAAAGTACAGAGAAGTCGCTCGCAGTTTGCAGCAGGAAGTGACGACGCTAGACGATGGGTTTTCGCCCGTTGTAAGTCATTTATATGAGGCCATTCAACAAGAGAAGTCGGATATGCGAGCGCTAAGTACGAAGATGAAGCAACTTCGTAAGGAAGATGTGGACTACTATACGTTATGGGCGCATCAAATTAAAACGAGTATCGCCGCGAGTCAATTGTTGATTCGCGAGTTGCCGCAAACGTCCGAGAAATCTTTATTGAGTCAAGAACTCGTACGGATTACGACTTATACAGAATTAGCACTGCATTATGTTCGAATGGAAAGTTTCCATCAAGACTTATCGATTTCAACGATTTCTATTGATGAAGTGATTCGTCCGCTCTTGAAGAAATATGCGACCTTCTTTATTTCGAAGAAATTGCATTTGGAATATGTTCCTACTGAGAAAAAGGTCGTCACGGATTCGAAGTGGTTAGGCGTTATCACAGAGCAAGTGTTATCGAATGCGGTGAAATATACGCCTGAGGATGGAACGATTCGTATTCTTTTTGATGGAAGCACGTTAACGGTTGAAGATACGGGAATCGGGATTGCTCCTTACGATATTAAACGGATTTTTGAACGTGGATTTAGTGGCTATAATGGTCGTGTGAACCACCAATCGACAGGGCTAGGGCTCTATTTATCTTCAGAGATTGCCAAACGATTAGGCGTTACGCTTAGTGTAGCGTCAACAGTTGGAGAAGGGACGACGGTTCATATTCAGATTCCGTCTGAAGTGATGCAAGTGAAAGATTAATGGAAAGCGAGGGGCAACCTTCGCTTTTTTTGTGCGATAAAAAGAGTATTTTTGCTAAAAAGTTAACGATGACACGCCCGGATGTGTTATAATTGTAAGGATAACAATATCGTTTGAGATAGGAGAATGACAATGGCAGTAGATCAATTAGAATTAGTCGTCATTACAGGTATGAGTGGGGCAGGGAAAACTGTTGCAATGCAAAGTTTCGAAGACATGGGATATTTCTGTGTCGATAATATGCCACCAAGTCTTCTACCAAAATTTTGGGAATTAGTAAAAGAATCAGGAAAAAAATTACAAAAAAATTGCGCTCGTAATCGACTTACGTTCACGCGCATTCTTTGATGAAATCATGTCAGCTATTGCAGGCCTTGATAACACATCATTTATTACAACAAAAATTTTATTCCTAGAAGCCAGCGATGATGCGCTTGTTTCTCGTTACAAAGAAACAAGAAGAACGCACCCTCTTGCTAGTGATGGTCGTATTTACGATGGCATTATTGCAGAACGTCGTTTATTACAAGACATTAAGACACGTGCGCAAAAAAAGTGATTGATACAACAAATCTTTCACCTCGTAAAATTACGTGAAGAAATCATGCAAGCATTCTCTACAGGCAACGAAGGAATTTTCACAATTCAAGTGATGTCATTTGGATTTAAATACGGACTTCCAATCGATGCGGATGTCGTGATGGATGTACGTTTCTTACCAAATCCACACTATATTCCAGAGTTACGTCCACTCACTGGGTTAGACGAACCTGTATATGATTATGTTATGAGCCAACCAGAAGCGAAGACGTTCTATCATAAGTTGATGGACTTACTCGACTTCTCAATTCCAGGCTACAAAAAAGAAGGAAAATCTAGCGTGACGATTGCCATCGGATGTACTGGTGGTCAACACCGTTCTGTAGCTTTTGCGGAACGTATCGGGCGCGAATTATTATCAGACTCTTATAACGTGAAAATCTCTCATCGTGACAAAGACCGTCGTAAAGAAGGGAATGGACGCTCATGATGTTCGAGGTAACACCAAATCCTCCGAGAAAGAAAGGTCCTAAAATCACCGTTATTGGTGGAGGAACAGGGCTCCCAGTTCTCTTGAGAAATCTTCGTAAGAGAGATGCGGATGTGACTGCGATTGTAACGGTTGCCGATGATGGTGGAAGTTCAGGAATCATTCGAGATTATATGAACGTTGTGCCACCAGGAGATATTCGAAACTGTATGATTGCTCTTTCTCCGATGAACGCTTTACAAAAAGAAATTTTCCAATATCGTTTCAATTCCGACGATCAATTCTTCGCCGGACATGCGATTGGGAACTTAATTATTGCGGCCTTAACAGAGATGCGTGGAAATATTTTCGATGCGATTCGTCTTCTAAGCCGTATGATGGCGGTGGAAGGACATGTGTATCCTGCCGCTGAAGAGCCATTATTACTCCGTGCTGAATTCCAAGATGGAACGATTGTGGACGGGGAAGCGGAACTTGTTAAATATCGCAAGAAGATTAAACGAGTTTCCGTGCATTGCTACGACGAGAATCGTAAGCTCGATGAAAGCCGAACTCCAATGGCGGCACGTGAAGTCATCAATGCGATTATGGAAGCCGATATGGTTGTACTAGGACCTGGTAGTCTTTATACTAGTATCTTGCCAAACTTAATGATTAGCGATATCGGTCAAGCCGTTTGCGAAACGAAAGCGGAAGTGGTGTACATTTGTAACATCATGACGCAACGTGGTGAAACGGAACACTTTACCGATGCAGATCATGTACGCGTGTTGCATGACCATTTAGGAACTAAATTTATCGACACCGTTCTCGTGAATACAGAGGCAGTGCCAGAAGAGTACTTAAACCAACAAAAGAACGAAGAGTATCTTTATCAAGTGAAGTACGACTTCCAAGGATTGCGCGACGAGGGATGCCGAGTAGTGTCGTCTGACTTTATTAAATTACGCGAAAAGGGCGTATACCATGATGGTGAAAAAGTCATCGACGAATTATTCCGTCTCCTACAAAGTGCACGAATTGAATAATAACGAATGAAATAGGAGCCAAGACTTCCTCTTGGCTCCTTCAACATGACTAGAAGAGAAAGGAGGAGGCCTGTGTCCTTACTATCATTTGCTGCAGAAACAAAACAAGAACTAACGCAACTAGAAGTGCAATATGACTATTCAAAATATGAACTAGCGGCACTCATTCGAATGAATGGAGCGGTTGGGATTTTGAATCGTCAATTGATTTTAAATATCCAAACGGAAAACGCGACGATTGCCAGACGGATTTACGTGCTCTTGAAGAAGTATTATCAAGTGGAAAGTGAACTCTTGGTTCGCCGTAAGATGAAACTGAAGAAGAACAATGTGTATATCGTACGTTTAAAACATGGAACGGAAGAGATTCTGGAAGACTTGAATATCAAGTCGAGCGGCTTATTTAATATGCGCGTTCCGGAAAATGTTCGTGAAGACGAAGAGAAGATGCGTGCCTACCTTCGTGGGGCGTTTCTGGCTGGTGGTTCGATTAATGATCCGAAAACGAGCCGTTATCACTTAGAGATTTATTCGATTTACGAAGAGCATAACGACGATATTTGTCAGATGATGAATGCGTTTGGGTTGAATGCGAGAACGATTGAGCGTCGTAAGGGGTATATCACGTATTTGAAAGAAGCTGAGAAAATCGCTGACTTCCTTGCCGTGATTCATGCGTCTAAAGCGATGTTGCATTTTGAAGATATCCGAATCATTCGCGATATGCGAAATACGGCGAATCGTTTAGTAAACTGCGAGAATGCTAATATTAATAAAGTGGTGAACGCAGCCACTCGTCAAATCGAAGAGATTCAATATATCGAAGATACGGTAGGGCTGGATGCCTTGCCAGATAAATTATCGGATATTGCCAAAAATCCGTTTAGAGAATCCAGAAATTAGTTTGAAAGAATTGGGCGAGATGTTACCTTCTGGGCCTATCTCAAAAATCAGGGGTAAAACCACAGACTGCGTAAGATTTTCGGAATTTTCTCAAAAAAATTAAGAGAAGAAGGAAAAAGCCAATTAGAAGCATCTAGACGTAGCTTACTATAGAAAAAAACTATAGGAGGTTCGTCTTATGAACTTAGTATCTTTAATTGGTCGTGTTGTCAAAGAGGTAGAGGTGCAACAGCTTCAACCTTCCGGAAAGAGTGTGTTTAATAATACGATTGCGGTACAAAATGTATACCGCAATAGCGATGATTCGTATCATTCACACTTTATCCAAGTGGTCGCCTGGGGCAAATTGCGGAACGTATCGGTAAGTTTGTCAAAAAGGGGGACCGTATTGGCGTGGAAGGGCGACTCAACACCCGTCGCTACACTAACAAGAATCATCAAGAGGTGTATGTGACCGAAGTGGTGATTGAAGAAGTGTACTTCTTAGAGCGAAAACACGAAACAGAAGAGGACGGCGCAAGTCCTTTTGAAGATCCGCAAAGTTTGTTTGTGGAATAGTGTAAGGAGAGAAATTCCTTCACGTGACAGTTTAAATGAAGGAGTTTTTCGAGTGATTATATTAATAAATGGAACAGCAATTGCCATCGGAGCGCTTGTGGGTGTGTTTTTACGACACATTATTTCAGAGCGTTTCGCGCAACATATCATGCAAGGGTTAGCGCTATGTGTATTCCTGGTCGGAATTAAAGGCGCGATTCAAATCCCGAATAGCTTGATTATGATTTTATCGCTTGTATGTGGGGGCGTTGTCGGAGAAGGGCTTCAAATGGAGGAGCGAGTACGTAAGTTCTCAGACTGGCTTCAAGAGAAGGCGTCAAAAGGCAAAGAAAACAATTTAAATATCGGTGAGGGGTTCGTTGCAGCAGTGATGATTTTCTGCGTGGGGGCACTTGCCACAATGGGGTCTATCCAGTTAGGAATTACTGGAGATACAACGCTGCTTCAAACGAAGTCCGTATTAGATGGGATTACTTCTATCTTTCTTGCGGCAACGGAAGGGATTGGAGTTGGACTTTCAGCAGTGGCGGTAATTGCATATGAGTTAATTTTAGTGGGATTATCTCAACTAGTGGCTCCGCATTTGAATGATGTGGTAACTGTATCGATGTCCGCAGTTGGATCGGTTCTTTTAGTTGGTTTAGCGATGAACTTACTAGGGATTACGAAGATTAAAGTATTAAACTTCTTGCCAGCCATTTTTATGCCGATTCTACTTGTACCGCTATTTGCGTTATTTTAAGAATAGAAAACACCGAATCAAGAATTTTCTTGGTCCGGTGTTTTTGTGATTTCATTAGTTGTTTTCTGCTTCTAATTTTTCGAAAGCATCGTGTAAGATAGATTTCAATGTTTTTGCAGATAAGTTCATTTTTTCTTGTTCAGAGTCTGCAAGAGGAATTTCGATGATTTGACGAATTCCTTCACGTCCAATAACGGCTGGAGCTCCGATATAAATATCGTCTTTGTCCGTATTGACCTTCAAGGTATACCGATAATGGGAAGATGGCTTGTTCGTTGTTTAAGATGGCTTTTGTAATACGCGCTAGAGTAGCACCAATACCGTAGTAAGTCGCACCTTTTTTAGCGATAATTTCATAAGCCGCGTCACGTACTTGGAAGAATACTTCGACTAATTTTTCTTCATCTACATGTGGATTTTGACGAACCCATTCATAAATTTGTAAACCGCCGACGTTTGTATGTGACCAAACTGGGAATTCAGTATCCCCGTGTTCACCCATGATATATCCGTGAACGTTACGAGCGTCAACGCCGACTAATTCAGCGATTGTTTGACGGAAACGAGCACTATCTAAAGAAGTACCAGATCCGATAACGCGTTCTTTTGGAAGTCCTGAGAATTTCCAAGTTGCGTAAGTTAAGATATCTACTGGGTTAGTCGCCATTAGGAAGATTCCGTTGAATCCGCTCGCCATAATAGAGTCTACGATGTTTTTCAAGATTTTTAAATTTTTAGAAACTAAGTCCAAGCGAGTTTCGCCCTGGTTTTTGAGGAGCACCTGCTGTGATACATACGATATCTGCGTCGTGGCAGTCTTCGTATTTCGCTGCATAAATCTTTTTAGGGGCATTGAAAGCTAAGGCATGTGATAAGTCTAACGCATCGCCTTCTGTTTTCTCGAAATTGATGTCGATAATTCCTAGTTCTTCTGCAATCCCTTGTAATACAAGTGCGTATGCATAACTAGAACCAACGGCACCGTCACCGACTAAAATTACTTTATTACCATGTTTTTGAGATTTTTCCATATTCATACCTCCTAAAAAATTAGTGATGGAATATCCATAAATAAGTATAGCACGATTTTTTTCGAAAATTGATTTTCAAAAAGGCTCTTTTTATGACAAATAATACATAAAAAAACACAATTTCGTGAAAAAGTGAATTAATAACGGGACAGTGTAGGGGTATGGTATAATAGCAAAATAGAAGAAAAAAGAATAGGTGAAAGTATGAAATTAGTCGTTGGTCTAGGGAATCCTGGAGCAAAGTATAAAGGGACAAGACATAATGTCGGATTCATGACAATGGATGAAGTGGCCTATCAAGAGAAGTTTGATTTTTGATAAGGCACTCTTTCGATGCAGTATTTTGCGCAGGTACAAATCGGTGGCGAGAAAGTCATCTTCATGAAGCCATTGACGTTTATGAACTTATCGGGGAAGCGATTCGTCCGCTGATGAATTATTTTAAAATTGGAATTGAAGACTTGCTTGTGATTTATGATGATATGGATCTGCCGGTTGGAAAGATTCGTCTTCGTCAAAAAGGCAGTGCTGGAGGACATAACGGAATCAAGAGTATTATTTCGTGCCTCGGGGACGAGCGAGTTTAACCGTATAAAAGTGGGGGTTGGTCGTCCAAAAAGATGGGCGTACGGTCGTAGGACATGTGCTCAACCGCTTTTGAAAAAGAGGAAGAAGAGGACATTATTTTTTTGCAGTGCAAAAAGAGTGTCGATGCGATTCGTTCGTGGATTGAAACGAGCGATTTCGTCAAAACAATGAATCAATTTAATTAACAAATAGAGGGAAAAAGAGATGCTGCAAATTTTTGCGGTCTCTTTTTGTCGTTGGAAAAAGGAGAACATTATGCAATTATTGCACCAAACCATTAGTAAACTGAAAAGGATTTAAAGAGTGGTTCGATACTCTTAGTCTTCATGAGAGTCAACTCGTGCTAGGTCTCAGTGGATCTGTGAAGCATTTGGCCGAGTCATGCGCGTTTGAGAAATTGGACAAGCAATTAGTGATTGTGACGCCAACGCTCTTACAAGCAACGCAAACCTACGAAGAGTTATCAGAGTGGTATGACGATGAGGTTGTACATCTATTTCCGGTAGAAGAGTCACTTGCGGCGGATTTCTCTGTAGTGTCGCCAGATGTGGTGAGCCAACGTATTCGCACGCTCGATTTCTTAAGTCGTGGAGAAAAAGGGATCGTTATCGTGCCGCTCTCTGGGATTCAAAAGCTCTTAGTGCCAGCAGCGGTATGGAAGAAGAGTTCTATTGAACTGTCGATGGGGTCTGAAATCGAATCGATGGATGCCTTTGTAGAGCAGTTAGTGGAATTAGGATATCGCCGTGAAAACATGGTCGCGACTCCTGGTGAATTTGCGCTTCGTGGAAGTATTGTCGATATTTACCCATTAGACCAAGAGTATCCACTACGTCTGGACTTTCTTTGATACGGAAGTGGATTCGATTCGTGCATGTTTAATGCGGAAACACAACGTTCGATGGATGTGATTCAAGAAGTGCGATTTTACCAGCAACAGACTTGCCACTTCAAAAGGAAGCAGTCTGGAAGGCGCAAAGCCAAAGATTCACGCGCTCTATGAGAAGGACGTGAAGGCGGCTCAAAGTCCAGAGCGAAAAGACCAAGTCTCTAATATTCAACAAGCTATCGATGCACAATTAGAAAATGGGGAAATCCCATCGAACTTAACGTATTTCTTGGAATGTATTTATCCAGAGAAGACTAGCTTTATTAGATTATGTTTTCTAAAGATGCGTACCTCATTATTGATGACTACGCTCGTTTTATCGAAAAAGCAAAACCTTAGAAGAAGAGGCAGGCTATTGGAAGACGCACCATATCGAAACGGGTGCGATTGCTTCTGGATTGTCGCTTGTTCAAGATGGACGAAAAAGTGTTAAAAAGAAAGTCCATTCGAAGAGAACGTATTTAGCCATTTTTCCAAAAAGGGACTTGGAAGACTCGCGCTCGATGCGATTCATCCGATTACGACACGTACGATGACACAGTTCTTCTCGCAAATGCCGATGGTGAAAGTCGAAGCAGACCGCTGGAAGAAACAAGGCGCAACAGTTATCGTCTTAGTCGATGATGCCAAACGCGCGCAAAAAGGTCGAACAAACCTTTGCGGATTTTGACATCAAAGAGTGTGATTTCAAACGGGAGCTGTGATAGAAGGGCAACTTCAAATCATGGTCGGCAAGATGCACAATGGATTTGAACTGCCAGAAGATAAATTTGCTATCTTAACGGAACGCGAATTGTTCAATAAACTCACAAAACGTGCACCGCGGAATCAAAAGATTTCGAACGCGGAACGCTTGAAGAGCTATACTGAGTTAGCTGTTGGGAGACTATGTGGTTCACGTGAATCACGGGGGTCGGTGTGTACCAAGGGATGGAGACGCTCGAAATTGGTGGTATCCACCAAGACTACATGTCGATTCACTATCAAGATGGCGGAAATCTATTCGTTCCGGTTTCTCAAATTAAGCTCGTTCAAAAATATGTGTCGTCGGATGCGAAAAGTTCCAAAACTCAATAAATTGGGCGGTACGGAATGGGCGAAGACGAAACGTAAAAGTAACAGCCAAGATTGAAGATATCGCCGATGAACTCATCGAACTCTATGCCAAACGTGACGCCGAAAAGGGATATGCGTTTAGCCGCGATACGGTGGAACAACAAGAATTTGAACAAGCCTTCCCATATACAGAAACGCAAGACCAATTGCGAAGTGTTGCGGAAATTAAGGAAGACATGCAAAAGGATAAACCGATGGACCGTCTGCTTGTCGGGGACGTTGGATACGGGAAGACGGAAGTAGCCATGCGTGCAGTCTTCAAGGCGGTCATGGATGGAAAACAAGCGGCCGTTTTGGTACCAACAACGATTCTTGCCGAGCAACATTACGAGAAATTTCGTACAACGCTTTTCGGACTATCCATTTACCATCGGATTATTAAGTCGTTTCCGTAGTAAAAAGAACAAGAAGAAACGATTGAGAAGCTTCGCAAGGGAGCAGTCGATATCGTCATTGGGACTCACCGTCTGCTTTCAAAAAGACGTGCAGTTTTTAGATTTAGGACTTCTCATTGTCGACGAAGAACAACGCTTTGGAGTGAAGCATAAGGAACGTTTGAAACAATTGAAATCGCAAGTGGATGTATTGACGCTCACGGCAACGCCAATTCCAAGAACGCTGCATATGTCCATGCTTGGGGTGCGTGATTTATCCGTTATCGAGACACCACCAGCAAACCGTTATCCGGTTCAAACTTTCGTGATGGAACAAAAACCCGATGACGATTCGTGACGGCATCGAACGTGAAATGGCTCGTGGCGGACAAGTCTTCTATTTATATAATCGTGTCGAAACGATTGAGAAGAAGGCCGATGAACTGAGAGCTCTTGTCCCAGGATGTCGTGTCGGGTGTGATTCATGGTCAAATGAGTGAGACGACGCTTGAAAATATTCTCTACCAATTTATCGAAGGGGAATACGATGTGTTAGTGACGACCACGATTATCGAAACCGGAGTGGATATTCCAAACGTTAATACCCTCTTTATTGAAAATGCCGATCATATGGGGCTTTCGCAGTTGTATCAATTGCGTGGACGTGTCGGGACGTACAAACCGTATTGCCTATGCGTACCTCATGTATCAACCAGATAAAGTCTTAACCGAAGTCAGCGAGAAGCGTCTGCAAGCGATGCGCGACTTTACAGAACTCGGCTCTGATTCAAGATTGCCATGCGTGACCTCTCGATTCGTGGGGCAGGGGAATTTACTTGGAAAAACAACAGCACGGATTTATCGATTCGGTCGGATTCGATTTATATTCTCAATTATTAAGTGAAGCCGTGTTGAAGAAACAAGGAAAAGAAGTGAAGTCGGACGAAGAAACGGTCGAAATCGACTTACAAATTGATGCGTATATTCCATCAAGCTATATTCAAGACGAACGTCAAAAAAATCGAGATGTATAAAACGCATTCGCTCGATTGATAGCGTGGAAGCTTATGAAGAATTGCTCGATGACTTTATCGACCGCTTCGGTGACTTCCCAGATGAAGTCAGCGCGTTAGCAGAGATTGGACTGATTAAGCATTACGCCAACGAGATTGACGTCGTATCGATTAAACGGAAAGATAATTCGGTGACGATTACGATTGCACCGCCAAGTGCGACTCGCCTGCAAGGAGTGCCTGTCTTTGAGCGCTTGGTCCAGTGAAATTACCAGCGCAAGTGGCCAACAAGGGCGAAAGTCTTCAGATTTTTATTAAATATCACGCAAAAAGCCTGTTGACTTATGGCTCGAGCAAGTTAAACTGTTTGTAAAAACATGCGGGAAATTTTTAGCCCGCGATGAGGAAAAACATGAAGAAGATAAATAGTAAAGGGATGATGCAAGGGCGATTGCGCTCTCGATTGCCGCGTTTATCGCTAAAGATTTGAGCGCGGTGTACCGAGTTCCTTTCCAAAAATATGGTGGGCAACACCGGGTTTTATGTATACCAACAGGTGTATCCTATTTATGGAATCGGCATGACCTTTGCATTGACAGGATTCCCGGTATTCGTCTCCAATGTAGTCGCGGAATACTTGGAGTCGACACATTTAAAGAAATTATTGAAGCAGCTATTCGTTATCGCAAGCCCTCGTTGGAGTGGGATTTTTGCCTTCCTCCATTTGGGAGCGGGAATGATTGCACACTGGATGGGTGACGTTGAACTCTTTGCCAGTCGTTCAAAGCGTATCGTGGATGTTTCTATTGATGCCGTTTCTGGTCATCACAGGGGTTATTTCAGGAAGCTTCCGGATGATGCCGACTGCCATATCCGCAAGTGGTGGAGCAGGTCGTTCGTGTCGCGGTGATTCTCTTTGTGGCGAGTCTGTTTGGTAGCGCCATTTCAGACTACTACACGATGGGCACATGGGCGATGTCGAGTGCGACGATTGCGGCCGTGTTTGCGATTCTTGTGATGCTGTATTATGTAGTTTGAAAGAAACGAAAAGATCCGCTCGACGGCTTGACGATTACGCCAGTAGAAATGGAAGTGCCGACATTTGGGACATCTCTTTAAACGCTTTTGCTTTTGAAGGGGGAACTATTTGTCTCCTCAGTTCGATTTTTAGTCTTGTTCCAATTGGTGGATTCATTCTCTGTGTATAATGTGTTAACAGACCAAGGAATGCTTCCGGAAGTCGCAAAAGACCTCAAGGGGATTTACGACCGAGGACAGCCGCTTGTTCAATTAGGGAATGGTCGTCGGAGTCGGATTTTCATCCAGCTATATGCCGATGTTGTCGCGCGCCTTTAAGAAAGGACATGACTTAGAATTTAAGAGACTATCCGCGTCGCTTCTTCGAATGACGATGACGCTTCTCGGTAGTCGCAACGATGGGGATGATTGCGATCTTGCCATGGTTAAATACCGCACTCTTTGGAGATGCCAAGGGGCAGGCAGTGCTCCTTGTCTATGTCACCAGTATTTTCTTTGCATCTGTGATTATGTCGCTGCACGGTATTTTCCAGAGTCAACATCAATATCCCAAAAACGCTACTAGCACTCACAGCAGGGCTTGTAGTGAAAGGCAGGTACGAACTACTTATTCGTTGCGATGTTTGGAACGCTTGAGCCAGCCTTGCGACAGCGCTGGGCCTTTTTGCGTAATGATGGGTTGTGATGATGGCTTTTTGCAAAAAGAGATTATGACCAGTGTCTTACGTGATGGGAAATTTTATGCAGTTACTGACAGGCATTGCACTTGGCATGACGGTCATTGTTTCGGTATTATCATACGGAGCATGGCATTTTGCAGGGATGCAAGATTCCAGAACGATGGCCTTTTGTCTTTTCAATCGTCTTTGCCTTTATAGGAGTTGCGATTTTTCCTGGCAGGAACGATGAAATGGAATTTATTCACGAAACGCGAATGGGTTTCTAATTCCAAAAAGGAAAGACTTTTATTACGTAAATTTAGTAGAAAAGAGGAAAATGATGAGACTCGATAAATTTTTAAAAGTATCACGATTAATCAAACGCCGTACAGTTGCGAAAGAAGTAGCCGACAAGGGACGTGTGTTTATCAATGATAAAGTGGCGAAATCTTCAACAGACGTCAAAGTCGGAGATAAAATCGCGATTCAATTCGGGGAACAAACATGTCTTAGTCCAAGTTGAAGCATTGCTAGACTCAACGAGAAAAAGAAGACGCTAAGGAAATGTTCACGATTCTAGAAGAAAAAGCTGATTAAAGAAGAACTTTAGAATTATAATGAATGGGAGAATACGGCAAGTTTGTCGTATTCTTTTTTAATGTAGAAATCTATTTGTTTTGAATGCGTTTTCTGTTGACAAAAATAAAAAGAGTAATATAAATAGTACTTTTTAAAAAGAAATAAGGAGGGAAAACCGTGGATTTAAATGCAATCAATATTTTTTCAACCATTTAATGCAATGATGGAATTACGTCACTTTTTAGCGATTTTAATTTCATGTATTTGTGGACTTGCCATCGGTTACGAACGTACCTCCAGAAATAAACAAGCAGGGGTTAAAAACTCACATGATTGTGGCGCTCACTTCTTGCTTAATGATGATTATTTCAAAAGGAAGCCTTCATTGGATACACCGCATTACGATACAGCGCGTGTGGCTGCTCAAGTAGTCAGCGGTATCAGCTTTATCGGTGGGGGATCATCTTCATGCGTGAAAAAACGCGTGAGTGGACTGACCACCGCTTCAGGGATTTGGGCCACAGCCGGGATTGGACTTGCGATTGGTGGAGGGATTCTGGTTCTTCGGTTCCCCTTTGTGCAGCGATTATTGTCATCGTCCAAAAAGTGGCGTATCAACCAATCTTGCAAGGGAAACAACGTCAAGTAAATATTTACTGTGAAATTCCAGACCCAACAATTGTGCAGTCGATTTATAATTACTGCCACTTCGAAGACTATCAATCGATTCAAGTCGAAGCGCGCGAACTCGATGGCGAAAAATACGAGCTCGTGATTCGCATTCATAATGACGAAGAAATCATTATCGAGAAACTTGAAAAACTACATTCGCGAAACGGAAAAATCAAGTGGTCATTAAACGCGTGAAACTCCGTACCGAAGATGTTAACTAGGAAGGTAACCAGGAAACGTCACTTTTCTGTGGTTGTTCATGGTAACACCAAAAAATATAAAATTTATAAAATGCGCAAAAAATGATTCCGCAAGACTAACGGATTCTATAATAACAGTAATGTGATACGCATCGAATGTGAATTACGCGGAGTAGGGCTTGTACCTTACTCCGCGTTTGAAGCTTCGAAGGTGAGAGACGGAAGGCTCGAACCGGTGCAACATTACAGTTATTATAAAGATATCCGTTAGGAAAACGCGAATCATTTTTAGATTTCGAAAGCAAGTTTACAAAAATTTATAAAAAAATCTTAGTGTAACCATGGACGATGAGCGTCATTCTTGTTATACTCAGTTTGTATAAGTAAAAAGGAGACAATTAAGGTGACGAAAGAAACACAACAAAGAAATTCGAAATGTAATTTCAATGAACAACAAGTTAAAATCAGAAAAAAACCTTCTACTCCCTGTTTTCAAGAGTCACTCACTATGGACTAAGCTGATTTTAGTCGGTGTGATTGCCATTTCGGGATCAATGATTGTCGGGATTGGGAACCAATTTAGCCAAGCGAGTCAATTAGATCAAAAAATTGAACAAGCAAAGGCTGAAAAAGAAGTTGCTGAAAAGCAAAAAGAATCGTTAACACAGCAAGTGGAACTTCTTCAAAGCGATGAATATATCGCGAAGTTAGCACGTAGTGAATATTATTTAAGCAAAAACTGAGAAATCATCTTCAGCACGCCAAATGACACTGCAGAGCATAAAAGCACAACAAGCAAAAAGAAGAAGTCGAACAAGGGAAACTGTTGTTAAGGTGACGACTCAAAAACCGTTAGGCAATGAATCTTTTTGATACGTCAAGCGTGTATCGAAAAGGGAATAATGAAGGAGGAACGCTTTTTATATGTCAATCGAAGTAGGAAACGTAATCCCTGGTAAAGTTACTGGAATTACAAATTTTGGAGTTTTTGTGGATTTAGGAGATCGTAAGACAGGTCTTGTTCACATTAGCGAGGTGTCTGATTCATACATTCAAGATATCAAAGAAGTTTTAAAAGTTGGAGACGAGGTTAAAGTGAAAGTCATGACGATTGCGGATGATGGCAAAATTAGCCTTTCAATTCGTCGTGCCGTTGATAAACCAAAAGAAGATTCAGCGGACAAACCACGTGCAAAGAAACCTTTTACACCACGTAATGATTCTCAAGACTTTAAGAAAAATCGCTCTGCTAGCAGAACTTCAGCTCCATACGAAAAGAAATCTCCTTCGCAAGCAAAAGCAACAGATTTCGATTCTCTAATGAGTTCCTTCTTGAAAGACTCTGAAGACCGTTTAACTTCATTGAAACGTAACACTGAAGGGAAACGTGGGGGACGTGGCGGTCGCCGTTCATAATGAAACCATCAATCTCTTCTGGTGAAAACTGGAGGAGATTTTTTTGACAGAAAGGAGAGGCCAATGCAACATCAACTAACAGCGTTTTTTAGAAGAAATGTAGAAAACTATACTGAGAAAAAATATGTGCTTGCCGTATCCGGAGGCGTCGATTCGATGGTTCTTTTGAATGCGATGATCACTCTTTTTGGAGACGATGCAAAAGATCGACTCGTAGTGGCCCATGTCAACTATGGACTAAGAGCACAAGCCGAGGATGAGGAGCAACTCGTTCATCGTTATTTGTAAGCTGCATCAAATTCCAATCGAGACAAAGCATTGGCACGAAGCAGAGGACGAGACGACTTCTGAGAAAATCGTTACGTGATTTTAGATATGATTTCTTCCGCGCAGTGACGAAAAAAAGCATGAGGCGGACTATTTAGTATTGGCGCATCACCAAGATGACCAAATGGAGACTGTTTTTGATGAAATGGTCGCGTGGAAGTACGCTGGAAGGTCTTTCTGGAATGAAGGAAAAACGTTTTCGTAAAAAGAGTTGACATTTTACGCCCGTTCTTATCTTATGAGAAAAAAAGAACTCTATCAAGAGGCTAAGAAATATGACGTTCCTTATTTAGAAGATGAATCGAATGAATCCGATGACTATACAAGAAACAGATATCGTCATCATGTCATTCCGTTTTTTTAAAAGAGGAAAAATCCAAATGCCGGAAGCCACTTCCAAAAGAGTGCGCAAATGATTGCGGATGCTGTGGCGTGCTTGATGCCCATCCTAGAAGAAAAACAAGAACAGCTCTTCCAAAAGAGGAAAGAAGAAAGTCACATTCCACCGCGAAGCTTTCCTCAAAAGAGCCAATCGAAATGCAACGATTGCTCTTACAACAAGTGCTCATGCAAATGGATACGACGATTTCGGTAGTGCAAATGGAGCAAATCTTAGAAAAAGGTTGGTTCCGACAAGGCACAACTCACGCTGGACCTCCCAAATGGTTGGAAGTTTCAAGAAACGTTATGAGGAATGTTCATTTGAAAAAGGGACGTCAAAAAGTCGTTCCAAATATCGAATATGTATTGGAAAAACCGGAAGATACCTTAATTCGTCCAAACGAAGATGAACAAATCTTACTCACTACAGGAAAGACGGCTTTCCGAGTTTACTATTCCTGTCTATCCAAAAGGACTTCCCCTCACGATTCGTCATGCAAAACCAGGAGACAAGATTGCGCTGGATGCCAGTGAAACCAAAGCATCAAAAACTCTCAAGATGGTTTATCAATTCGAAGATTCCACTCGAAGAACGCAAGGAAATTTGGGTGTTAGAAGATGCCTCGAAAAATTCGTGCAATTTTGGGCTATCGCTATGCTCAAACCGTTGTTCTTTGAAGAGGAAACTGGTAAAATGATTCTATCTTACGAAAACAAAACGAGGTGCACACATGTTAAAAAATGATATGTCAGAAATTTTAGTATCTGAAGAACAATTACAAGAAACAATCAAGAAATTAGGTGCTACGTTAGCGGAAGATTACCGCGGTAAAGATCCGTTAGTCATTTGTATTCTTAAGGGTGCTATTTTCTTTATGGCAGATTTAGTCCGCGCAATGGACTGCAACTTAGAAATTGATTTCATGGATGTATCTAGTTATGGAAATGAATTCGAATCAAGCGGCGAAGTACGTATCTTAAAAGACTTAGGTCAAAGCGTTAAAAAGATCGTCACGTGATTATCGTTGAAGATATTATCGATACAGGCCGTACTTTAAAACACGTGGTTGAATTATTAAAACACCGCCAAGCAGCAAGTGTAAAAGTGGTGACTTTATTAGATAAACCAGAACGTCGTGAAGAAGCCATCGAAGCAGATTATGTTGGTGTTCAAGTACCAAATAAATTCGTTGTAGGATACGGATTAGACTTCAAACAATTCTACCGTAACTTACCATGTATCGGTGTTTTAAAACCTGAATTCTACGAAGATTAAGAAAGAGTTAAACTATTCGTCAATAAAAGTCAAATATGTTATGATGGAACGGTAGTGAAAATACTATCGTTCTTCTTTTATAAGAAGATGGGGAGGCAAAATGAATAATAATAACAATCGATCAATATTAAGATCTAGCTTACTGTATATCTTGATTTTCGGTGCCATTGTCATTTTTGTTGGAATGTTTAATGGGGATCAAAAAGGTCCTACAGCAGATATTTCATACACAGAATTTATGCAAAGTCTGAAAAAGTGGTGAAAATCAAAAGATCTCAAGATGCAATATTCGAATTCTGTATATACTATTACTGGGGAATATACAAATCCGAAAAGAGCAAACGACCCAAGAAGCTAAAAAAATCAAAATGGATTATCTATTTTTGATAACCGTACAACAAAGAGTACAAACTTCAAAACAACAGTCTTACCAAACGACTCAACGATTAAAGAAATCAATGAAGCGGCTCAATCTAAAAAATACAAAAGTTGAAACTTTACCAGAAAGTTCAACAGGCGTATGGATTTCCGTATTTATTACAAGTCGTATTTACCACTTGGGGTATTAGGGTTCTTACTTTATACAATGTTTATGAGCCAAGGTGGTCAAGGTGGACGTAACAATCCAATGAACTTCGGTAAGAGCCGTGCGACAAATCAGAAGAAACAAAACGTGAAAAGTGCGCTCTCTGATGTAGCCGGTGCTGAAGAAGAAAAACAAGAGCTTGTGGAAGTAGTGGAATTCTTAAAAAGATCCCACGTAAATTTACAGCGCTTGGTGCTCGTATTCCTGCAGGGGTACTTCTTGAGGGCCCTCCAGGGACAGGTAAAACCCTTCTTGCCAAAAGCCGTTGCCGGTGAAGCAAACGTACCATTCTTCTCGATTTCAGGTTCTGAATTCGTAGAAATGTTCGTAGGGGTTGGGGCAAGCCGTGTTCGTGACTTATTCGAAAAACGCGAAGAAAAAAACGCTCCAGCAATTATCTTTATCGATGAAATCGATGCTGTTGGTCGTCAACGTGGTGCTGGAATGGGTGGCGGGCACGACGAACGTGAACAAACATTAAACCAATTACTAGTTGAAATGGACGGGTTCGAAGGAACTGAGGGAATCATCGTGATTGCCGCAACAAAACCGTTCAGACGTATTAGACCCAGCCTTACTTTCGTCCAGGACGTTTTGACCGTCAAATCTTAGTAGGTCGTCCAGACGTGAAAGGCCGTGAAGCGATTCTGAAAAGTACACGCTCGCAATAAGAAACTCGCAAAAGATGTGGACTTAAAAGTAATCGCGCAACAAACTCCAGGATTCTCTGGGGCTGAACTTGAAAACTTATTAAACGAAGCAGCTTTAGTAGCGGCTCGTCGTGATAAAAAAATGCTATCGACGCATTAGACGTGGATGAAGCACATGACCGTGTGATTGCTGGTCCGGCTAAGAGAGACCGTGCCATCAGCAAGAAAGAACGCGAAATGGTGGCTTACCACGAAGCAGGTCATACAATCGTTGGTATGGTCTTAAGCGATGCGCGTGTGGTTCATAAAGTAACGATTGTCCCTCGTGGACGCGCTGGCGGATATGCGATTATGCTTCCAAAAGAAGATCGTTTCTTAATGACAAAAGAAGAATTGTTCGAACAAGTAGTTGGACTTCTTGGTGGTCGTGCTGCTGAAGAATTTATCTTTGGCGTGAAGACAACAGGAGCATCTAACGACTTTGAACAAGCAACAGCTATCGTTCGTAGCATGATTACAGAGTACGGAATGGTGGACGAATTAGGAACTGTTCAATACGAAGGAAATCATCAAGTATTTATCGGACGTGACTATGGTCAAACAAAAGGTTACTCAGATCAAGTGGCGTTTGAAATCGACAATGCAGTACGTCGTATCATGAAAGAAGCGCATGAAAAAGCACTTCAAATTCTTGAAGAACATAAAGACCAATTAGAATTAATTGCTCAAAAACTTCTAGAATTAGAAACATTAGACGAACGTACAATTAAATCACTTTTCGAAACAGGTGAAATGCCAGCTCCAATCGCGGAAGATGAATATCCAAGTGAAACAGAAGCGGCAAGTTTTGAAGAAACGAAAAAAGCCTTAGCAAAACGCGATGCGGAACAAGCAGAAGGCAAAGAGGTTCCAGAAGAACATGAAGAAGTCGAAGTAGCAGATGTTACTGAGGCTCCAAGCGAATTTGAAGGACCAACAGAAAACGAATAACACAAAGGATAGGAGAGCTGAGGCTGTTGTCACAGCTCTTTTCCTTTAAAAAGGAGAGACAAATGGCAGATTCATTATTAAAAGTATTAGCGTTCAATGATGAGGTCAAAGCCGTTGCTATGGTTGCCACAGACGCAATCGCAGAAGCGCAACGCAGACACGACACTTGGAGTTCTGCAACAGCAGCGCTTGGACGTACAATCATCGGAACACAATTATTAGCAAGTAGCTTAAAAAGGCGACGAACGCATTACGGTTCAAGTGAACGGGGATGGCCCTGGTGGAAAAAAATCATGGCCGATGCAAATGGTCGTGGGGAAATGCGTGGTTATATCACGAATCCTCATGTGAGCCCTTGAGTTAAACGACAAAGGAAAAATTAGATGTCCGTGGTGTCGTTGGAACAAACGGAACGATTACGGTCATCAAAGACTTAAACATGAGAGAACCATTCTCTGGTCAAGTACCAATCGTGGATGGAGAACTCGGAATGGACTTCACGTATTACTTAGCAGTCTCTGAACAAATTAATGGAGCTGTTAGGGGTATCGGTTCTTGTGAATCCAGATGAAACGGTTCGTGCAGCAGGTGGATTTATGATTCAATTATTACCAGGTGCGAGCGAAGCGACGATTTCAGAAATCGAACGTCGTATTAGCGAGATTCCTATGGTTTCAAAACTAATTGACCAACAAGAACAACCGCGCGATATTTTAAATCGATTACTCGGCGAAGAAAACATTCGTGAGTTAGAAGAAATGCCTGTGAAATTCCATTGTGGATGCACGCGTGAACGTTTCAGCGCAGGGTTGATGTCGATTGGGGTAGATGACTTTACAACACTTGATTGACGAAGACCATGGTGCAGAAGTTGTGTGTCATTTCTGCGGTGAGAAATATCATTTCGACGAAGCAGAATTACAAGGCTTAATTGATGAAATTAAAGCGAAACGCGAAGAGGCAGACGCTTAATCATTAAGGTTTAAGAGAGTGAGAAGAGGTGCTTCCATTTCTTCTCGCTCTTTTTCTATTTTCAGCCGTTAAAGCTATACAAATAAAGAAAAACTTAGTATAATACATACATAATACAAACGAGGGGTGTATAGATGATTAAACGAATTTTTCTCGAATGAAAGGTATTTTAATGTTATTTGCAGGGAGCATCGCACTCTTGGCAATAGCTCTAATGCTTGATTTTAAAACATTTGAACAATTTAATTTTTTTACCGAGATGTCGATGTTTGGACACATCCAATCCTCTTATTCCAACTAGCGATGGTCGCAATCGTTCTCCTGATGCTAGGGCAAGTCATCGGATTATCGGTGAAATATTATTTCGCATTTAAGAAATTAGATGCGCTCTTCCCGAATAACGAATGGGAACAAAAAGATTTTAAAGAAAAAGCAGACTATGTCGATGAAAAATTCGAAGCGATGATCGTAAAAGAAGTACTCATCTTTTACGGAAGCCATTTTACAGTGATTCCGCTAAAAGAATTAAAAGAAATTCATCTATACCGTACGAGTACAGGTCGCCGTGTGTATTATGGAATCAAGTTTACGTTTAAGACAAGAAGACGTCCCTTTGTTCCAAATACATATGGAAAGACACTAGAAGAAAAGTATCGTCTCGTTCGAAAGGTGAATTACTTCGTCCCAGTTAAAATTAAGGACGATTGGAAAAATATCAATAGAAAGTAGGAAATAAAGGTGCATAAAGGGTATGTGAGAAGAATGTTCTCTCTAGTGGGAACCGCTCTTTTCATAACAATGTGGGGGCTTTTCTTTGTCTTTGGAACCGTGAAAGGATACATGGGGGAGAGGCACTCTATAAGATGGGGATATTTATCATTTGAATGATGCGGGAACCTCCGTTGCGATTCGTGTATTGGATATAGACTCAGAGGTCCCTCACATATGATGGAAAACGACTATTATTTAGTAAAACATGAAAAAGGAGTTACGCCACTTCAAGCGAAGGCTAAAGACATTCAACAGTTGTTGGATTTGAAAAAAGCGAATCCAAATGACTGGGAGCCTTTAAAACAAGAGAATATTTATTTAAATGTTCGAGTGACGCCAGCAGTAACAAAAGGGGCGTAGAGGAGTAAGACCGTCCATATATCGTCAGTATTGAAGGAAGCCATTATCAGACAATATCAGAAAGGGACTCTCTTACCGACAGAAGATGCTATACCGCTGGACTTCCTCCATTATTTAACTTTGACATCCTTTACAAATCGTTTATTCGAAACGGTGGTGACCCTCTTTTGTGTTTTTTTAATAGCGTTAGTATTCTTATACGCTAGCTATAAACGAGTACTTTCATTGAAGGAACAATACGAAGTGTTTGATAAAGAGTTTCCGAGATACGCAGGGCAGATGAAAGTCTTTAGCAACTGGAGGCAGATTTTCATGATCCGAAGTTAAAAATACTAGTGAAGGATCATAAATTAGTTTGCTATAATAACGATTTTTAGAGTGATTCAGTTGCGGGAAGTACGAAATGCTGAAGTTCGTCTCCAAGAGTTAAAAAAAGCAGTATCTCTTATTCCATCGATTTTTGGATTTTGGTGGGAATAAAAAAGTAACCATTCAATTGAAGAATCGTCCAGTGAACATTCGCCAATTAGTGGAGTATCTAAATAAAAAGAAAGAACCAAAAATATCGCTACCGTATCAATGGTATCAATGGTATTAGGTATATGGTTCATAGAAGATGAATCAATGATTTTAATAGAAAGTAGGGTTCAAAAATGCATAAAGGGTATGGAAGAAGAACAGGACCGATATGGGTTGTAGTAGCAATAATGGCTGTAGTGATGGTGATCATTGCACGTGCGGGATTCAAATCATTCCAGAGCGCGGAAGACTTATACAAAGCCAATGAAGTTTACTATGTAAAACGATAAAGGTTCATCAGTCGCCATTAAAGTAATGGATATCGACCCAGAACCGCTCGTGTTAAATGGACACCACTATTATTTGGTGAAACATGAACGAGGCGTTGCGGTTTTCGAGGCAAAAATCTGATGAATTGAAAACTGTCTTGGAAGCAAAGAAAGCTGCCGGAAACGCAGAGAATGCACTCGAAGCGTCTAATCTTTATTTGAGTGTGCGTGTAACACCAGAGAAAAGTAAAGGGAAAGGGTCCAATGTAAAGGTGAATGTAACGCCTGAGATGAAAGACGCCTTTTACAAGAAATATAAAGAAAGCCCGCTGTATTCAGAAAAATGCTAAGACGAAAAATCGATGAATCCAGAATCTTGAAGTTGACCACTTCTAAAGATCAATGGGGTGATTCGGCATTAACGCTTGTTATGCTTGCAATCGTTCTTGGACTTATTGGGTTCCAAATTTATCAAACGCGTCGCTTGAAGGCGCAGTATGCACGTTTTGATGCGTACTTCCCTGATTATGCGAACAATATGAAGCAGTTATTGGATGATGCGGAATATGTCGATCCAAAACTCAAAATCATTGTGATGGAAGGGATTCTTGTGAGCTACGACATTAATTTTACAGTCGTCGACTTATCAGAAGTCAGCAAGGCATATCTCGTGTTTGAGAACAGAAGAAAAAGGCGGCATGAGGGTTCATTTACGTTTTGAATATGCAAATAAGAAATACGATTCGATTCTCTTTAGAAGACAATTATTACGTCTCAAAGATCTTGTGGAATATTTAAACGAAGAATACAATTTAGGATTGAAAGTAGATTTTAGACTCCTAGGATAAGAAATAGAAATTGAAGGTGGAATAGTTTTTGCATAAAGGGATTTTTTAGAAGAACATGGGGATATGGATTCTCACCGTCCTGTTAGGATTAACAGTGGTGGTGATAGGATTTTAGCGTCGTATGGTTTTTATGAGCGGGCGTGAATTATACGAGCAGGGAGTCATTTATGAAAATGGAAACTGATGCATCGTCCACTTCGATTAAAAGTATTAGATATTGACCCAAAGCCTCTTGAGATACACGATGAAACATATTATTTAGTGAAACACAATCATGGAGTGTCGTTCTTAAGAACAGATGCTTCTGAAATTAAACAAATTCTAGAATTTAAAGAGGCGCTTTCTGAGAAAACCAACGCACTCGCCTCGTCAGACTTCTACTTGAATATACGTGTAGTTAATGAGAAGGAGAAAACGTGGGAGATCCAGCGTTCAAAACAGAATATTACACCGGAAATGAAGGAAGCCTTTGAACAGAAATTCAAACTTAGCCCACTTTCGGGGCAGGCGACTCTCGATAAATTGGACCTAAAACGCATTTTTTTAACCATTACGGATAGTGCGGCAAAGGTTTGTCGATATCGTGATGTTCCTTGTAGCGATTGTGTTTCTTTTGTCATTGTATTCGCTTGGCAAATCATTCGCATTCGTCGCATCAAAAACATTACGCTCGTTTTTGATGAGCTTTTTCCTGACTACCAATATGATATGAAACGCCTATTGGATGATGCGGAGTATTTGGATGAAAAACTTGGCGTACTTGTCAAAGACGGAATTTTAGTTTCTTATGGAACTGAGTTTAGGGTAGTGGACTTAGAAGAAGCAGTCAGCGTCCGTTTTTCGTCAAAAATCAAAATGGGGTGGAAAGTTCAATTTTACATTCTTCTATGAAGGTCGTAAGAAACAAGAAGAAGTCCCTCTGGGTGATTTACAGGACAATATTATTGATTTAGTCCATTACTTAAGAGAAGTTTGCTCATATAATGTTTATATTCAATTTTAAAAATAAAAATTTTTTTATGGTACACAAAACAGTCTATGATTTGTTCGTAGGCTGTTTTTATTTCTAGAAACCTTTTGATACTGCGGTTTTTGGGAGTGTAGCGGAACATATAGTTCATCGAAAAATATGTTAAAAAAAGTTAACAAATGTTAACCATAAAAAGAGTCGAAACTTCATTATTTAGTGATAGAATGAACATATCAAATCAAAGGACGTGATTTTATGGATTTCACAGGTAAAGTTGCCATTGTCACTGGTGGGAGCAAATGGTATTGGTAAAGAAATCGTGCGCGGTATCGTTAACGGCGGCGGTTTTGTAGTCATTGCAGATATTAACGAGGCTGCAGCAAACAAAAACAGTTGAAGAGTTCGGACCAGAACACACAAGCTTCAAATACATGGATTTAGGAAATCATGAATCTATCGTAAAAAGCATGAACGAAATTTTAGCAGAACGCAAAGTAGATATCTTAGTGAACTGCGCTGGGGTTATTAGTGCAAAACCTTTCGACCAATTAACATATGAAGAATGGGAAAGAACTATCCGCATCAATCTTTCAGGATGCTTCTCAACAATCAGCACAATTTTTCCCACACTTTATCGAAAAACAAAAGGTGGACGTATCGTAAACGTATCTTCCGTTGCTGCAAAACTTGGTGGTGGACTTTTAGGTACTGCCGCTTACGCTTCTTCTAAAGCTGGTTTAAATGGTTTAACAAAAGCCGTTGCTAAAGAAGGCGGTAAATACAATATTGCATGTAACGCTGTATGTCCTTCGTTCACTCGTACAGATATGACAACAGTATTATCAGAAGATAAAGAAAAGAGCCAAAAAGTTATCAGCATGATCCCTCTTGGACGTCGTGCAGAACCTACTGAAATCGCTCAAATGATTCTCTTCTTTCGCAAGCGACCTAGCAAGCTTTGTTACAGGGGAAATCGGTGACTGCGATGGCGGTATCACGATTAGATGGCTGATTTTAGCTAGAGTCTTATTCCAAATTAGAAGGATTGTGAACAGTATGAAAAAGATTAAAATTCCTGGGGATACTATCATTATTCCAATGTTTATTGGATGTGATGATAATACATTTTTTTCCCTCAAATATTACAAATTGGTGGATTTACCACTCCAATCGTGAAAGGTGCTGGACCACTTGTTAGGGGCATTCCTCTTCATTATCGGGGTACCATTTCTCTTAAAAACACACCAAAAGCCGTTGGACGTGGGGCAGCGATTATTTTAGCGAAAAATTGCGGTATCTGTAGTCTTAGGGTTATTGGTTGCAAAAAGTATTCAATGACAACTTCCTCGGACTTAGCGCCGTTGCCGTTATCGGTGCCATTTCAGTAGCCAATAACGCCATGTATGCGGGTATTGTAGATGTATACGGGGATGAAATCGATGCTGGTGCCGTTGGGATTACAACACTTTAAGTGTTGGACCAATGGTAACAATGGCCGTATTAAGTAGTGCCGGCCTTGCAAACATCTCAATTTGGAACTTAGTCGGAACTGTATTACCCACTAGTTTTAGGGATTGCGTTAGGAAATGCCTTCCCATACATGAAGAAAGTTCTTTCAAACGGGATTACAGCCATCATTATCGTCGTTGGTTTCTGTTTAGGGGCTAACATGAGCTTTTGGCCAAATCCTTGAAGGTGGTCTTCCTGGTATTTTACTAGGGGTGATCACTACAGCTATCGGTGGTATTGCTCTATGCAGCAGACCGCTTAACAGGTGGGAATGGGGTTGCCGGTGCTGCCATCTCAAGTACAGCAGCCAGCGCTATCGCTACACCAGCTGCACTTTCAGCAGTGGATGCTCGTTCAAAGGAATCGAAGCAACAGCAACGACTCAAATTACAGCTTCAGTAATCGTAACAGCTGATTTTAACTCCAATCTTAACAGCGTATATTGCTAAGAAATTTGGAAACAAAAACAAGCTGCAAAGCACAAGAAGCTTAATCGAATTTTAAAGAGTGAAACCACCCGGATATCGGGACTGACCCCAAAAAGTGAGAATTTAATAAAAATACTCTAGGGCTACCGTCTCCGGTATTCAACCGGAGACAGGTAGTCCAATTTTTGTTGGATTCTATTTTTCATTATAATATTTGATGTAATTTTCTACAATTTGAATTACAATAGAAGATGAAGTTATTACTTCATCTTTTTATGTAGAAAGCTTCGCACTTTAGCGAAGAATGGAAGCTTTCGATTGGCGCATTATCTGCGGGAGTCCCCTTACGGGACATACTGCGGATAATGCCTTTTTCTTTACATAGATTGTAGTATTCAGCGGAAGTATAAACGCTGCCTTGATCACTATGTAGTAGAACATCCTTAGGTAAGTCAATTTTGATTTAAAGTATCCAATACAAACTTAGTATCTTGTTTTTGAAACCAATTGTATACGCAGGATTTCTCCATTATGTAAATCCATAATGGAAGATAAATATAATCGTTTAGGACCGAAAGGTAAATATGTGATATCAGTAGTCAACTTTTTGCATAGGTTTTGTCCGCTGTAAAATCCCTATTCAGAGCATTGCCAGTGATTGAGAAAGGTTTACCTATTTTTGATAGCTTTTTCGGTTTCACGGCACAATTCCAACCATTTTTTTCTGCATAATCCGCTGCACAACCTTATGGTTAACAATCTGATTTAATTCCTTCTGAATCAAATACTTAATCTTTCTGTACCCATAAATAAATTTGTTTTTTCTTACAAATTTTACCAATAGTTTTCTCGATAACGGTTGGAGAAAAGTCTTTCTTTTTCCATCGGTAGTAAGTAGATATGGGTACATTAAGGCAAAAACAGATTAAATGAACTGTATATTTACATTTCAATTCTTCCACTAACTTTACAACTGCTTGAGGCGACACTTCCTTTCCAATTCCTTGTATTTTAATATTTCTAATTCAACTTCTTTTTCTTTGTAATTCTAATTTTAATTGATCGATTTCTGAAAAGTTCAGCTATTCCTTTATTATAGGAATATTGTTTCCCCACCTGTTGGTGGAAACGATGAGTTTCTCCATTTTTATACCATCTAAACCATGTTTTTACTTGAGTTTCATTTTTAATGTTTAACTCCTGCATCACTTGTTTTGTAGTATATCCCTGTAATTTCATTTCTACGGCTTTATTCTTTGTATCGACAGAATAAGCCACACGTTTTTGCTATAAAATACACCTCCATGAGCATTTGATAATATGTATCAAATCCAACTTGGAGGTGTTTTTATTTACTTCTCATTTACGGGGTCAGTGCCATCATTCCAAGGTGGTTTTTGTTTTGCTCTTGAGTGTAACAATAATGTTACGTAAACAAAAATGTTACATCGAAAAGTTGAGTTGTATCAAAAATGATACGTATCAAAATTGATACAAAAGAGTAGAGTGTATCATGCATGATACGTATCACGCATGATACATCTGGATTCAGAACGCCTTTCAACTAAATTTTCGCATTAAAAAGAACCTCAAAAACTGACGGGAAATCTTTTGAATTCTCAGTGAGAACAGTAGTGAGTGTAACCACTGGAATTACAGGCGTTTTACGGCCTGTTTGACTTGGTAGGGTTGAGACCTTGGCTCAACCCGGTACAACTACTGCCATCACTATGAAGAGATTCAAAAGATTGCAATAAAGTTTTGAGGTTCGTGTTTTAGAACGAATTACGCTTCGCCGAAAAATGCCCGTTGAAAGGTAACGTTCGCCCGTATCAGGTAATAGAACCACAACAGATTTGCCTTTTCCTAAGCGTTTGTGCCACACGTAGAGCGGCAGTGACAGCAGCTCCAGAAGAAATACCAGCAAGGATCCCTTCTTTAGCGGCTAAGTTTTTCGCAGTTTCGATGGCATCGTCACTTGTTACAAGTTCAAATCCGTCGATGACTTCGCGGTCGATAATGCTTGTTCAAAACCAGCAGAGATTCCTTGGATGCGGTGTTTTCCTTTTTGGCCTTTTAGAAAATAAATGGTGCTTCTTCAGGTTCAACCCCGATGATTTCCACGTCTTTATTTACTTCTTTTTAACGCACGACCAACACCTGTAATCGTACCACCAGTACCGATACCACTGATGTAAGCGTCTGGGTGCTTTTTCCGTCGAAGGCTTTAATGATTTCTGCCCAGTTGTTTGATAGTGGATAGCTGGGTTTGCTTTGTTGTCAAATTGACGTGCCCAGAAGTATCCAGGTTGTGCTGCTAATTCTTCTGCTTTAGCAACGGCAGCGCCGAATCACAGCAGCAGGCGTTAATAAGACTTCTGTACCGTATGCTTTCATTAATTGACGGCGTTCGATAGACATGGATTCAGGCATGATTGTGATGACCTTGTACCCCTTTGGCAGCACCGATTAATGAAAGTCCTACACCTGTATTTCCACTTGTTGCTTCGATAATTGTGTCGCCAGGTTTTAGGCCACCATCTTTCTCAGCTGTTTCGATGATATTTAAAGCGATACGATCTTTCACAGATCCACCGGCGTTAAAACGACTCGACTTTTACATATACATCTGCAGAATCGTCTGAAACTAAACGACGTAGTTTCACAAGGGAAGTGTTCTGATTAATTTCTGTGATAGTTTCTACTGATTTGACCATAAATGATCCCTCCATAAAAGTTAGACTGGGCAACTTTAAGGGTTGCTTGTTACCATTGTAACTGGGATTGATAATGGGAACAATACTTTTTGTTTACAGAAAAAGTATAGAAATCCAATTTAGGTGTGATACACTATCTGCTAGCAAGGGCTTTTAAAACTCATCCAGAGAGGTGAGAAAGGCTAAGATCAAGTTTATTAGACTAGCCCTACGCTTAAAAAACATAGGGCTTTTTGTGTGCACAAAAACGCCCGGAAAAGAGGGTAAAATGGAGTTACAAACTTCAAAAGTCGATCTGTTGTTAGATGTGGATCAAAAACCGGAGCTCGTGCCTGGGCTGTTCTTGAGTTTGCAGCACGTGTTTGCGATGTTTGGTGCCACTGTTTTAGTGCCGTTAATATTGGGGATGCCAGTATCGGTTGCTTTATTTGCGTCAGGATTAGGAACACTAATCTATATGGTTGCGACGCAGTTTAAAGTACCTGTTTACTTGGGATCCTCTTTTGCTTTTATTACGGCCATGCAATTCGCGATGGCACAAATGGAAGGAAAACCAGATGCTGCGCAAACAGGGGTTGTGTTAGTCGGACTACTCTATGTGGTTGTGGCATTATTTGTTAAATTCTTAGGAACGAATTGATTAATCGACTCTTACCGTCAATCGTCATTGGACCAATGATTATCGTCATCGGTCTAGGTCTCTGCCAATAGCGCGGTAAAGAATGCCGGATTTGTAAAAAGATGGTGACTGGAAGCCAATGCTGGTTGCGACTGTGACTTTCTTACATAACACATTTATTAATACAAAAGCAAAAGGCTTCTTGAAAATCATTCCATTCCTATTTGGGATTATCGGTGGATATATCGTGGCCATCTTCTTTGGACTAGTCGATTTCACAAAAGTCATTGAAGCACAATGGATTGCTTTGCCAGAATTATACTTACCATTCAATACAAACGGATTATTCCATCAATATAACTTATACTTCGGGCCTGAAACATGGGCGCTTCTGCCAGTAGCTGTTGTAACGATTGCTGAACATATCGGGGACCACACCGTATTAAGTGAAATCTGCGACGTCAATTCTTGAAAGACCCAGGCTTACACCGCACGCTGATTGGGGACGGGGTGGCAACAGCCGTATCTGCCTTCTAGGAGGGACCTGCCAATACAACTTACGGTGAAAACACAGGGGTTGTAGGAGTTGACACGTATCGCATCGGTATCGGTGATTCGTAATGCCGCACTGATTGCGATTGGATTCAGTTTCTTTGGTAAATTCACAGCACTGATTCGTACGATTCCAAATGCAGTACTTGGTGGAATGGCGATTCTTTTATAGGGGTTATTGCTTCAAACGGGTTGAAAGTGTTAATCGAAAAACAAGTGGACTTCAGACAAGTGCGAAATCTCATTATCGCAAGTTCAATGTTAGTACTTGGACTTGGTGCAGCAGTGCTCGAAGTAGGGCCTGTCACTTTATCAGGAACAGGCTTTTGTGCGATTGCTGGAATCGTCTTAAACTTAATCTTGCCACACGAAAAACGGAAGAAAAATAATTAAAACGTTAGCGAACAATAAGGGCGTCAGGGGAATCTCTGGCGTTTTTTTAATGCATTAATAAAGAGGGTTCGAATATATAAAAAATAGTATAGAAAGAATACTGCCGGAACTATTCAGAAAATATCTCGAATAGTGTAATTTCTCTTTCATAAAGTACGTAAATTACTTTGCACCGGTTGCTATATAATTTTTATATTATATAAGGAATGTAATTATCTGTATAAATTATATTATATACATATGGAAGTTTTTGACCGTTTAAAGGCCGGATTTTCAACGAATATTTGTCGATTGTAGGAGGAGCTTTATGCTTACTGAAAACGTAGAAGAATCATTTTGGACTTATTAGAAAAGGAAGATACAGTACACCTAAGAGACTTAATGGAGGCGCTAGGGTGCTTCTGAATCTACGGTTCGTCGAGACCTTTCTTTACTAGAAGAGGAAGGAACGCTGATTCGTGTGCACGGTGGTGCTAAACGCGTCTATTCAAAAGAGTATGAACCAACCATAAAAGAAAAGGAACGTTCAAATCGACGTGAGAAAGAATGCATCGGGCGCTACGCCGCATCCCTTGTCACAAAAGGCGAAACGATTTACATGGATGCGGGACGACAACGCTCGGATGATTCCGCATTTAGAAGGAAAGGATGTCACTGTCATTACAAACGGCGTGCAACAAGCACACTTATTAACGGACTATGGCATTAAAACGGTGCTCCTTGGTGGACAAGTTAAAACGGAAACGAGCGCGGTGGTGGGACCTCTTGCGCAAAACCAATTACGCGAGTATTTCTTCAAAAAAGCTTTCCTTGGAATGAATGGTGTCGATTTAAGCTATGGCTATACGACTCCAGACGAAGAAGAAGCAATGATTAAAAATTGCGATTAATAAGAGTAATCAAGCGTATGTTTTGGCCGATTCGAGCAAATTTGCTAAAGTAAGTCTCTGTAAGGGTTGCGGATTTTTCATCAAGTAACTATGGTCACAAACACGACGAAGGAGCAAGCCGACTTACGTTACCGTATGGCCGGGAGCATTCGTCTTGTTGAAATGGAAGCATAATAAAGGAGAGATAGCATGATTTACACGATTACGTTTAACCCAGCGATTGACCTTGTTGTTAAAGTTCCCAATTGTGAACTTGGCACATTAAACCGTTCTGTAGAAGAAAACTACGTGGCAGGTGGGAAAGGTATTAATATGTCTGTCATTTGAAACGATTAGGCTTTCGATAATACAGCAACAGGTTTCTTGGCAGGTTTCTCAGGAAACTTCATTGAAAGAAGCGTTGCAAGCAGAAGGAATTCATACGAACTTCATCGAAATCGACGGTGTTACGCGTATTAATTTGAAATTAAAGAGTACCGAAGAAACGGAAATCAACGCCAATGGGCCAGTCGTATCCAAAGAAGATTTCGCTCGTTTAGTACAGTATTTTTGAAACGAAACTTGCAATTGGGCGATGTGGTATTTTTAGCTGAAATGCCGGTAATGGGATGGATCACTCTGCGTACACAACGATTGCGAAATGTGCGACGATAAAGGCGTAAAATTAGTAGTTAGATACAACGAAAAGATTTATTAACGAAATGTCTTCCATATCACCCATTCATTATCAAACCAAACCATCATGAGTTAGGGGAGATTTTTGGGAGTGACGATTGAAACGGAAGAACAAATTGTCGATTATGCGAAAAACTTCAAGACATGGGGGCTCGAAATGTATTAATTTCTCGTGGGAGGGTGATGGCGCAATGCTCCTCAGTGAAACCGGAGAAGTCTATACATCGAGATGTTCCAAAAGGAAAATTAGTCAACTCAGTTGGAGCAGGAGACTCAATGCTTTCAGGCTTTATGGCGAAAATTTATTGAAACCAAAGATTACGCAGCAAGCTTGAAACATGAGCCGCTACAGGAAGTGCGACAGCCTTCTCTGTAGGAATTGCTGAAAAATCATTTATCGAAGAATTGTTACCACAAGTAGTGGTTACAAAACTGTAAGCGTAAAGGAGTAGAAGATGAAATTATCAGATGTTATTTATTAAAGAAGCGATGGACTTATCGCTTAAAAACAACAACAAAATCAGAAACGTTAGCACACTTAGCAGGGAACTTTACTAGCCTTGGTAAAGTGAGCGATGTGGATGCTTACGTTGCTGCACTTGAAGCACGTGAAGCTCAATCAACAACAGGTGTCGGTGACGAAAGTTGCCATTCCTCACGCACAACACGAATCCATCACGAAGCTGCGATTGTTTTCGGACGTAGCGAACAAGGAATCGAGTGGGAATCCTTCGACGGACAGCCTGCAAAACTCATCTTCATGATTGCAGCTCCTGCAGGTGGCGGAGGCGAGCATTTGCAAGCCTTTTAGCGAAACTTTCTTCAGTATTAATGAACCCTGAAGCAAAAGCAGCTCTTCTTCAAGCAGGAAGTGCGGATGAAGTCGTTGAAGTCTTCAAGAAATTCAAGAACCTCAAGAAGAAGCAGTTGAAGAAGTAACAGAGGAAGCAACTCCTTCAAACGAAGACGTGTATGTATTAGCGGTAACAGCCTGTCCAACAGGAATCGCGCATACTTTCATGGCTGAAGAAAAATTAAAAACAAAGCAGGTAAAAGCGGCTGGTTACAAGATTAAAGTGGAAACGAACGGACAATCAGGAATCGGCAACCGTTTAACAAAAGAAGATATCTCCCGTGCAACAGCGATTATCGTTGCAGCGGACAAACAAGTTGAAATGGCTCGTTTTGACGGTAAGCCAGTCATCATCACAAAAGTAGCAGATGGAATTAATAAAGCAGACGAATTAGTGGCACGTGCTGCGAAAGCAGACGCTCCAATTTACCATGCTGGTGAAGAGTGCAGGTGCAACAGACGAAAGTGTAGAGGCGAATCATTAGGGCGTCAATTCTACAAACACTTAATGAACGGGGTATCACACATGCTACCATTCGTTGTAGCTGGTGGGATTTTTAATCGCAGTTTCATTCTTCTGAAATTACTTCCTTTGATGTGAAAGATCCAAGTTATAATCCAATTGCTGAAGCGATTTTCCGTATGGGTAATTAGCCTTCGCGATGATGCTTCCAATGTTAGCTGGGTTCATCGGTCAATCAATGGCGGATCGTCCAGGTTTAGTTGTTGGTTTCATGGGTGGGTGTTTGCAAATCCCTGCGGTATTAACGGACTTTGCAACAGGCGGAGTATTCGCTGAAGGGTATGTTTCTTCAGGATTCCCTTGGCGCATTAGTAGCCGGTTTTCTTAGCAGGCGGAATTATCGCATTCCTTAAATGGGCATTCTCATGGTTGCAAAAACCATTAGAAGGATTAAAAACCAATCTTCCTATTCCCAGTGTTTGGGGTATTAATCATGGGTCTTTTAATGTTATTCGTGATTAACGGACCAATGGGAGCTGTTATGAATGGTTTAATCAACTTCTTGGCAAAATATTCCTCGTGAACTTGGAATCGTATTAGGATTCTTAGTCGGTGCAATGATGTCGATTGATAGGGTGGTCCAATTAATAAGGCGGCTTTATGTAACAGGGACAGCCTTAGTCACAGCGCTGGAGCAGCTGGTTCAGACTGTAATGGCGGCTGTAATGGTCAGCGTATGGTCACCACCACTTGCAATCGCAATTGCAGCAACTATCAATAAAAACTTATTTACAGAAGCAGAACGTAACAGTGCGTATGTGAACTACGTAATGGGGGCAGCCTTCATTACAGAAGAGCGATTCTTTCGCAGCAGCTCGTCCATTACAAGTCATCCCACCAGTAGCATTTGCTTCAGGTGTAGCTGGCGCCTTATCAATGGCATTTGGCCTTGTTAGCCATGTTCCTCACGGTGGATTATTTCGCAGCGTTTGTTAACGGGGTATCAAATCCATTAGTATTCATTGCCATCTGGATTTTCTGTGGTGTCATCGAGCGTTATTGATTAAACGTGACACTTTCTAAAGAGACAAAGCTAAATAAAGAGATTTGAATTTCGGCTCCTAGGGCATTCATGGAGCTTTTTAGATAAATCCATTGCTTTTCAAGTTACAAATATTAACAAACGGTAACTTTTTCAGAGAATTTAAATTTAAAAAGTTGCACCTGATAGGAAAACTAGTATATACTGAAAAAGTGTTTTCATTAGTGGAGGGAAAAACATGAAAAAGGTATTCTATTTATTTTTAGGAATCTTAACTAGTATTCCTTATTTTGGGAGGTTTAAAGAGTCCGGCAGTATCGGCGAAGAAGTGGCGCTTAATGTGACAAAACAAGTAGTGACACCAGCAAAATCTCCAGCAGATCAATATACAGATATTAGCGTGAAATGAATTTTTGGAGTTCCATCAACAGCCGCTAAGGGCGATACGACGGTAATTAAGTTGCCAGACAACTTGAAATTTATTGAAAAATCAAACATTTAAAAATTACAAATGATGCAGGTGATGTGATTGCAGATGCGGTCATTAATCGTGATACAAAAACCATTACATTAACGTATACAGATTTCGTTGAAAAACGTTCAGACATTACAGGTAATTTAAAATTTGCAGTACGTGTAGATATTGCAGAACAACATGAAAACACAAAAATTCCAGTAAAAATTAACAATCGACAAACAAACAAAAACAGTCGGTGAATTTAATTATGTATTTGTCCCAGGAGACTTAAATAAAGAGTTCGACAAAGTGAGCTGGGGAACAAAAGCAGAAGACGGCAGTATTACTCGTACGTATGAATTACGTGTGAATGCGTCGAAAACAAAGCATTTTCAGATGCTATCGTAACAGACCAATTGCAAACAGACGGTATGGAATATGTCCCAACAAGTGTGAAAGTGTATAAAGGTGTCTGGGCCGAAGGAAATGACGGAAAACTTGCTTTGAAGAATAGACAGCTTGTGACTGATAGAAGTGACTTTTGCAGCAGATAACAAGAGCTTTACAGTAAAAATTAGGCGAAGTTGCTCAATCAGAGGGCTACTTAATTGAGTATCAAGTGCGTATCCATATGCGCCAGCTTCAGGAAACATTCGTGAACTACGCAAGCTTAGATGCAAACAAAAACACGTATTGATGCAAAAAGAATCACCATATGTATATCAAACAGCTAGTGGTTCAGCATGATGGTTACACATTTGAAATTGCGATCGATAAAAAGGGGGACGATGGTTCAGCTTTAGCAAAACGCTGAATTTGACGTTATCCGTAAAGCAACTGGTAAATCTGTTGGTAAATTAGTTACAGGAGCAGATGGTACTGCAAAAAGTATCCAACTTGCTACGCGATGAATACATTATTCGTGAAACAAAAGCTCCTTCAGGATTCCAACTGTTAGAAAATGATGTAGTCGTAAATGCGCAGATTTTTGATGCAAGTAAAGTAGCTCGTAAGGAAATTGTCAATAAAGCTGAGACAACGACAACAACTACTACGACAACAACTACTACAACGACGACAGAAGCTCCAACGTGACAAGTACGACTACTAACGGAAGCGCCAACGTCAACAGCGACGACAGAAGCTCCACTGCAAGTACGACAACAGCTGAGTCTAAGCGTCAGCAACGACGACAGAAGCTCCACAACAAGTACGACAACAACTGGGTCTACAACGTCAGCAACGACAGAGGGCCAACAACAACTGCGGTGACAACTGAGTCTACAAGCAACAACGACGACTACTACCGTTGCGCCAACAACTACAACAACTACTACGGGTCTACGCGTCAACAACAACGACAGCTCCAGCATACAATACGGCAACAACAGTAACAACGACAACAGAAGCACCAACGACAGCGGCTTCTACAACTGTTGCATCCAACAACAGTGAAACTACAACAGAAGCACCAGAACTTCCAAATACAGGTACAAAAACTGTAGGAGTTTGGGAGCAGCAGTGGCACTTCTAGCAGGGATCAATGTTAGTGATTGTCAATAAGAAAAATTCACAAGCATAGTAAATAATGCTTGCTAAATATGCTCTACAGTAGTATATTAGAAACAGTTAAATATGTGAAAAGTACAAAGGGGTGCCATTTTGGCTGAGATGTTGTTACAAACCCTTGAACCTGTTACGTTAGTACGTGCGTAGGAATTGTATTTGATTTCGAAGTTTTAGACGGAGCTCTCTTTGTGTTTTTCAATAAACGAAGGAGGCTCTTTCATGAAGAGAAATGTTTTTAGTAGGGTAGAAGCTGCAATTATTGCAGCGTTGTCAATCGGCGTTGTCCTTTGATTCCGGACTTTGCTGGGTGGTTTACACCGTCGTGGGGAGCAATTGTTCTTGTTATTTTTTCACTACGCCGCGGCTTGGCACCAGGTTTAGCAGCGAGGTTTTGCTATGGGGATTACTCCACTTTGCAGTAGGTAAAGTGTCATTCTTGTCTGTTGAACAAGTACTCATCGAATATGTCATTGCATTTGCAGTGATGGGACTTGCAGGACTTCTATATGGTCCGTTCCAAAAAGCGTTAAAAAGCTGAAAAATATACAAGCTGCGATTACGTTAGCTTGTACTGCAGCTTTTGTAGGAGTTGGCGTTCGCTACTTCTTCCACTATATTGCCGGGGTTATTTTCTGGGGTAAATATGCACCAGAAGGAATGAGCCCATGGTTATATTCTCTCACTGTAAACGGGACAGCAGCACTCGGAACTTTCATTGTGGTAGTGATTGCGTGTGGCGCTGATTCGTCAGAAAATTTGGATAGCTCACTAGGGAAATTGTGCTTTCCGAGTCCTGGTTTAACCTGGAAACCAGGGCTCTTTTTGTGCTCTGGAAAAGAAAAGAGTAAGACACTTCGTGTCTTCAAATAACTCTATAGTAGTCATTAGTGCTGTACCGACCTGAGCCTGGGTCTCGGGTCTATCGAGCTTCAAACTGACACTAGGAATGAATTCCAAGTGTCAGTAATTCACATCGATTACAACCGCTACAATGACTACTATAGAATTTGAAGCCACTCGTTTATCTTACTCTTTTTGCAGTAAAAGGATCCCTGCGTTTCGGTTAAACCATTTATATGACGATGGAGGAACAAGAGGTGTCTGCTGTTTCACGGGGCTCTGGTGAAGGCACTGTTTTTCTTACTCTTTTTCAGCAAAGGACCTGGTTTTTGGTTAAACCAATTTTCTTAGGAGCTAGAGAGGAAAAAGAGGGTGCGGGGACGGAGAGAGCGTTTGACAGGAGGTCATTTCAATAGTAAAGTAAACGGTGAAAGAGGTGTTTGTATGGTTACAGAATCTGAAAAAATGAATGTGTCTCATGAGATTTGGATGATGATTATGAAAATCTACAATGAGAACTTGAAAACTTTTTCGATGTCATTAAAAGAAGTGGGGTTGAATCCAACTCATTTTGAAGTGTTACATCTGATTTTCCGAAATCAAACGATGGATCAAAAGACGATTGCGCAAACGTTGAATTTGACGCAGGGAAATATTACGCATTGCATTCGTCATTTAGACAAGTTGGAATTAATTGCGATTGAAAAAGACTGGAAGACAAAACACATTTCATTAACAGAAAAAGGGAAGAAGTTGCTCGATGATTTAATTCCAGCGCAACATCAAATGATGGAACATACATTGCGTGGATTGGACTGCAACCAAAAGCAACAATTGCGTGAGCTGCTCGTCGCATTTGCAAACACATGTAAGAAGTCGGTTTAAGTAAATTTTAAGTACGAAACGTATACTGAAGAAAAAGAAGAGGTAATACTATGAGAATTTTTAGTAGCAGAAGATGAAATTGATTTAGCTGAAGCGCTGAAAATGATGCTAGAAATGCAAAAATATAGCGTGGAACTCGTTCACGACGGTGCGGACGCGCTGTTTTATGCTGAATCAACACCATATGATTTAATTTTACTGGATGTCATGATGCCGAAGAAATCTGAGTGGAAGTGGTGCGTGAATTACGTGCAGGAGGAATACTACACCTGTTTCTAATGTTGACGGCAAAAGAGCCAGTAGAAGATAAAGTAACAGGGCTAGAAGAAGGTGCGGACGATTGTTTAACGAAACCGTTCGAAAGCGCCTGAGTTGTTAGCGCGTGTGAAATCATTGCTTCGCCGTCCAAATGTTTTCGTATCGTCAGTGATGACGGTTGGAAATGATTGAATTAAATCGCGATAAGTTCACATCCAATCCGCTGGCGGACAAGTGCTATTGAATAATAAAAGAGTTTCAACTGATGGAGTATCTTTATGATGAATAGCAATCAGCTATTATCGACCGAGTTAATTATGGGAAAAGTATGGGGACCTCGACTCAGATGCGGAAATCAATGTCATATGGGTGAATATCTCATCTCTTCGTAGAAAGTTTAGCAAGTATTGAGGGCAAACGTGATGATTAAATCTGCACGTGGTCTGGCTATCAGTTGATGGTGGAAGCCCAATTACAGTTGAAAAATGAATGGCAGTTATCAAAAGGGAGCTTTGCATGTTTAAACAACTTCAAAAAGCTTTGTAAAAGTGCCATGCTGTCGTTTACGGCAGTGCTACTGGTTGTGTTAGTGGCGGTAAACGTACTGAACTATCGGCAAACAGAAGCACCGCGGATCGACTCTCGACAATGCTCATTGAAAAATGACGGAGTTTTTCCTGAAGCTCCAGATGGTAGCGGACCAAAAGAACACCCGGAACATGGATTTCAAGGTCAGGGAGTTTTCGTAAAAGATGACCAATTATCCATCCGTTATGCAGTGGTGAAAATCTCGAATAAT
>BNJV01000031.1_pt1 | contig 109303 bp, 183 predicted proteins | sample 8540591 | NCBI WGS metagenome assembly BNJV01 (sample SAMD00202457, study PRJDB9452) | human saliva metagenome | host: Homo sapiens
TCTGTCTTCCCTTTGTTTGGATGATCTGGCTTCCGCTAAAGACAAATGCGGAGGCCATGCGGGTTCCCGACAAGTACTCCGAAGTCATTACGACAGCCTACACACCAGATTATCGGTTTCGCTTCCCTTTGCACAGATTTATCTGAGATACGATTATTTCACGGCGGTCATTACCGTATTAGCTGTAACTTCTCTCTTTTGCTCCATGGCGAGGCTATGCGCTTTTGCACGGATTAAGTTTCACTTTTAAAAATGCCATTTTCAATCCTGTACCCTTTCCGTCCTCATGGTGCCCAGGGCAGATTTTTCCTCATTCCGCAGTACCTGTTTATTCAGAAAGATGGGGCTGGATACGATCCGGCTCTTTTGTATCGAGATCTGTTTGGTGCCTTCCGGGACCTTTCTTATGCGCCAGTTCTCCTTTCCCTTGCCGGATGAGCTCGAGGAGGCGGCGATTATCGGCAGTTTGTAGTCGCTATCAATTTTCTGAAAAGAAATGCATTACCCGCTGGTAAAACGGGGCTTGTCACCTTGAGCACTTTTCACCTTCCAAAGTTTGCGTGGAACATGACTTTTATGCTGGCCGCTGATTGTGAATACTTCTCCAAAAACATGTGATTTTCGCCCTGCTCTTTCCACCTTGCAGGGGCAGTTTACTACGCGGTACCCTATGCAGATGCTTGGCGCAGTGATGGCGGTGTTCCCGTTATCTGGTGTTCTTTATCTCAGAAGCGGTTGTTGAAGGCGTGGCACAGTCCGGCATTAAGGGATAAGAGCTGTAAGAGCTTTGTCCTGCCTTCCTTTTTGTAACCGCCTTATATGCATTCTTGATGTATAAAGTACAGAATCATCGTTTCCGTGTACCATTTTATTTTGGGAGAAAATGATGAAAAGAAGATGCACAGCAGAGAAGAAAGCTGTGATTGGGAGCGACAGCGTTGTTAACGTTCAGTAATCACCTACTCTCTTCTTGCGGAGGAGCAAAGGCAAACGGCGTACTGAGGACTATTTCGTCATCTCTGAAATCGGCGGATAAGTCCGGTAGCGGATTGGGAGCTTCCGGTCGGCAAACGGAAGAAACATCGGAGCTTTCATAAAATCTGCAGAAGTGAATGAGGGCTGCCGAGGGAGCAGGTCCGGACTCTTCAGCTATGCGAAAACAGGGTCCCCGAATAGTCCGGTAGCAAGGGCCACCGAGGGACAAAAATGTCAAATCGCGATCTCGAAAGAAATTCGAGACAGTCAATATGTACGAGATGTAGGCGTAGAAAAGCACTTGCAAAAGAACTGAAGGAGGACAAAGGTGAGGCACAGGGGCGGCTATGTTGGGTCGGAGGACTACTCCACGCAATCAGTCAGTGGAGACAGACTATTACCGAGAGGCTGAACTTTACCATTCGGCTACTGAGGGAAATGTGGAGCAGTTTTCTGGATGAATGGAGAGGGAAGAAATTCTTTCCAAGTCCGGAGAAAATCGCAGGATGTTCGGCTGCAGTATCGAGATACTGAGAACCACATTAAGGCCTTGGAGACCGGAGCAGGAGGCTCCTGCTCTGATGGAAAGGAGCAGGAGACAGTGAGCCAACTCTTGCGCTGGAAAACGACTCACGGATGTTCGGTCTCCAGTTGGATTCTTGTAATTCTACGAAATCCTGGACTATGACAAACAGGTGGTTTCAGTACGATATATATCTGGAACTGCAGAGGAGTCCATAGACGGAAAGATAAATCAAGTGGATAGGTACGGCTTTTGACCGGAGTAAGAGACGGGTTTGTCCGGAAATCTTTTCGAGATTCGGTTATTTTCAGGATCAGCCCTCTTTGTACTGCGGTATTTACCGCAGATTCTTCTTATCCTTCTTGCCATGGTACATTGTTTTGCCAGTAAAGTTGCTCAACCAGGAAGAAGGAAAAGAAGCCGGAACGAAATCTGGGAAAGCGGTTCGGAAAGGAATCGGTAAAGGGAGCGAATGATAGTATATCGAAAGATAAAGAAAACAATCAGAAGAAAATAAAATGAAATCTAAAGTATTAGAAAAAGGCCGATTTCGGCGCACTATTTTAATAACACATATTTGAAATTTACAATCCTAGTTTCGTAACAGCATAGCAAACGTTCATTGGTGGAAACTGTAGCCACTAACGGTCAATCAGAGAGGACTTAGAAAAAGAAATACTTTAAGTAATCCTGTGCTTTTTCAAATGCTTGCTCGTTCAATCCCTTCGATACTTTCACTGCATTTGTGGCATCATCAGATGAAAAACCTTCATACTCTAATTGCTCGATTAGCGATTTCTTTGAAGCGGAATACCTCAGGTGATCATAGCTTTCTGTTCAGCCTGTGACCTGAGTCTCCATAGCATATCTACACCGTAACGCACTCTTCGGTTGAAAAACCTTCATATTCTAATTGCTGAAGCAGACCTTCTTTTGAAAAGGAAGGTACTTTTAGGTGGTTTTGGCCTTTTGCAACTTCTTCATTCCAATCGGCTGCACAGTTTTAATAGCGTACTCAACCATCTGCGCCTCCAAATCCTTCATATTCAACGATCACCTTAAGCCTTTTGCCGAAAAGCGCTAAAACGTAGAGTAGGATCTTGCTTTTGAAAGAGCTTGGTTTTGTGAAACTGTCACTTCATCTTTTACCTGCACGTTCCTCCTCTTTGCTACTTTCTGCAATGTTTGTTTCGCTTACCTTCTATAGATTCTGTACTCTCTACAATTATTTCTGTTGCCATGGAATGTTTCCATTGCCATAGATATTTCTGTAGCAGATACTGGTCTTATTTTTTAGACTGAACCACCAATGGAGGATAAGCTGAAAAGGATGAAATTATAGCAAAAATCCTAGAATAAGAGGTAGCATCCATTGCCTTGCTTTTTATTACATTGTGGACAAACATTTGCGGCGTAAAGTATTTCTGTTTTGCAATATTTATAGGTTTGGTTGTTAAGCTTTCTTTAGACATAGTTTATTCCTTCAATATAGTTGTAAAAGAGCTGTGAAAATACGGCTCCTTTTGATATTCTATACGAAAGTCTCTGCAAAGATGAGTTTGCAAATTAAAGATTGCACTCTGATCCTTACGCTACAGCGGAACTGATTTTCTTCCTCTGCATGGGAGAGTTCTGCAGCAGGATGGAGTATGCTGGAGGCATCAATCGCGATACATGCACTCCGTCTGCAGCGGTTTCAATCCACTGTCAAGGCGGACCATTATCTCGATCAAGATGCTTTCATTCTTTTCTTCTTAAAGGTGACATGTGACTTTTCCTTCTCTCCCTTTGTCCCTCCTGTGGGATATTCGCACTTACTATACAGCAGCTTTCTTTTCTTGAACAGAAGCAGAAGCTGCCCGAGGCCTATGCTTATAGTCCATGTACGCTAGATTCCAGTATCCACTTGCATTTCTCACTTGCCATGATTCTCAGGATTTATTACCAAGAGACACTTCGATTCACGGTATTACTCAAAGTAATCTTCGCGTAAAACACAGGTTACATGGTAACTTTAATTCTTCGGCTCCTTAACTCCTAGTACTTCAACTCCTCCTCTGTAAGGTGAGCGCACATAATCCCGGATCTACAGTAAAGGGATTGATTACCACAAACGCCAAAGTTCGGGTCTCCCTCCATGCAAAAGAAGAATAGGTGAGTCTTCTTCTTCGTTTAAACAAAGCGGAAGAAAATGTTGTACTTGACTGAAGCCGAAAAGCCCCGTCAGGACAATCCTTCTCTTCATAATCAATAACACCATAGTCTTTGGTATGTAATTGCTAATTTCCTCCATAGAATAATAATGAAACAGGATACACTAAACACTACGTCCATACTCGCGGCCTTATTTCAGGCGATTTTGGAAAATAAACGAAATCAGTGTACTCAAACTTTACTTCCAGCATTTGGGTAATGATGGTCATATTCATCGCAGGAAGATAAGTGATTTCTCCCTGATGTACCCCTCATCTCAAGGCACCCCGGTCTGTAGATAGCCGGCATTTTTCTCTTGTGATAAAGCCTGCCTTTCGGCATACGCTTCCAAATTTTTCTGCGGCGCGCGCTGCGTATTGCTTGCAGTGTAGAGATTCAGGGTAGCAGCCTTCTGCTTCGTAAGGGAGTAAAGCTTCCGGATTTATCTCTTGTGCGGCTGAACTTTTATGCAAAAGCCTGTACATGTTGCGTGCAGCTCTTTGGTATTGAATATTGACTGCACGTTGAAAATCTCTGTCAGTTTCCCGACGTTTCGAGATTCAATGGCACACATGAGCTCTCTCCCTCGCCTTCGTCAAGTAAATCAGAGAGGGACTCAACCTTCCGCCCATGGAGAATTGAAGCTCTGAAGTCCGTTGTACTAATCTTTAAGACTTGTCCCATACGCGCCTCCCTCTTAAAAACGCCCGTGTATTATGCGGAAGAAAAAGCATCTCCGCATAAAAGCGGGTTGTCAAAATAAAACATTTCAGAAAAATGTTTCCACTCAGGAAGAGTGAAAACTCAATCCTTTCAGAAGAGTTTGCTGCTCTCTTGGTCAGGTTAATGGAGATGACCATATATATCTACTACAAAATCAAACAAAGAGATTGCATGATATTTGCCCCCACCTTCATGGCTGCATTGTAGCTGTATTGGTGAGAATACATCTTTCCCACCATCATAAGGGTCGATGGCGGTTTAGAGCTGTATTCAGCTTGGGGTATCCTAGTGATGTCCAGCTTAGACTGTGTTGCTTCTAATGCGGCATACTGTACCCAAAACGCGGTAGGTGTCGCTGACCCTGGACTCCAGATACGTCATCTTTAGATTGATGAAGTCGGAAGGTCTTTATGACGCTCTTTTGCGGTAGACCACATTGGTGTTCGTTTTTAAAGCTTTCACATAGTTGTGGGTAGTCAGAACTACTCTTGAACAATAGTGCTACAGGAAATTCATGAGGAATCTTCTCTGCCACTACCGGACCCTCGTTGCTTGCTCCTTTAATGGGTTGATGGCATCTGTGTCGCTCGAGCCTTCAGCGTATCGGAGGAAAGACCGGTAATCATGTTCAAAGCCTCCTTATAGGTATGCAAGAAGGTTGCTGCGGTCACGAGGAACGTAACCGGTACTCATCTTTGCCTTGTTCTCTCTTGGCGGAAGAATCAATTTCAGTGTCTCCTTCTCCCAGTGCCGTGCCGTCGCTCCTTTCCGGAAAATTCATTTTATAATTGGTTCCGTCATAGCTGTGTTGATGTTCAGCTCGGTCGCTTTTTCATCTCCGGAAATTTTGTGGAATAAGTCAAGAGTGACACTGGGCGCACCGTCAAATCCTCCTTTAAAAAGAGAAGGGGACGGTGGTCATATCATTTCCGCCATGAGACGCAGGAGTTTGTCATTACTGGAAATTTGAGTTGTTGACTACAGAGTGACAATCTCAGGTAGACTCCGAGCTCAAAAGGTTTCCACAGTAGATGCATGCATTGGTTGTGTCATTTTACAATTGACTACTCGTACATTACGGTACGCATATCATCCTGGATACTAGGCACTTACTTTTCCTGCTGATATAAACAGTTCCATCATCGATAATGGTTTTTCGCTGGCATCACTGTGCTGATTTTCGCAGGGCTGCCATAATAACCCGGCCGGGGTCTTAGCAGCTCATTGATTTCTTCCACGTTTCCGACCTGCTCCACATGGATTTGTTTTAATTTGGTGTACAAATGTTTCGGATTGCTTGTAATCTTGATATAATAAGTCCTTACACGGATTTACTCTCATTTCTACTCTTTCTATGATGGTGCAGAGTCTTCCCATTAAAAAGAAACAAAAAGCTTCTTTCTTTCAGGATATATACTCTAATATCTAGGATTTTCAATATAAGAGCATAGGTAGGCTAAGGCTTGTCTTATAAAATGCATTTTCGGGAGTTTGTAAGGTTTATTCTTTTGAAACATGGTAGTATGCTGCTTATCGGAAGGCTATAAGGTGTTCTACTGGAAAAGGCGGGAGACGCGGAAGAATGAAAAGCTATTACTCGACTGGAACAGGAATTTCGTTACCTGAGAGACAGAGACGGACTGAGCCCAGGACTGGCGGAGAAATCGGCTGAGTTTCGTTCCAGGGTGCCATCTTTGCGAAATCGAGTTTTACAGCTTTGCAACATTAACTCTGTGGAATCCGAAATATGGAGAACTTGCTTACAAACCAATTAAGGAAATTTTATTATTACCAACCAGTTTGTGGTCTTCCCCGGAACAGATCTAAACCTTCACCAGTCTTCGCTATATGATTCAACATTCTCAGAAACCCGTATAGTGACAGGTTCACGAAACCGGTGTCAGGAAGAACGGATGCAGAGGTCAATCTGCGAGATAATTATTCTATGCTATGGATGATTATTCGGAAAATGTGTTTCTTATTTTTGACAGGAAATGTAATTGCCGGAACCAGGCAAAGAAAATGCAGGCACGTTCCTTCAATGCATTTCAAGTGTATTCCAGAGGGTGCTTGCGAGGTACAGGACGGAAAGAAATCATCCATCTGTTACCCTATGTTCCGGAACGGAGCCGGTCCGATTCTGCGGAAATCCAAGTGATTTCCGTCTGTGTATTCAAACTCGTCCCGGAACCAGACCAGGTGCTTTGCTGTATCTTCGAGAACTATGACTGTGTTGTGATAGGCGAGGCTTTCGGTGCGGGCAGGAATCGATGCTGCACAGATACCGTATACAGAAAGTGAACAGAGTGGAAAGGAGTCCGAGAAGGTGCTCGTCATAAGCCACCGGAGGTCATGAATGAGGGCTCGATATACCTGCGATGTACGGGTCGGCCAGAAGATTAAGAAAAGACTTTCAACTCATCGAAGCCTACGATGATATGACACTGGAGGCGGTGGTCACAGAAAGCTCATGGTGCTGTTGAAACAATACGGGAAATCCTATGAGGCATTTGCGAGAGGCGTTTACGGGAGGGTCAATCACGACATTCTGTACGATGTAAAAAACAGGATAATAGCATTGGAAAAGCCGCGGGATGCGCGGGAGGCGTCGCTTTGCTCACTGTTCACTTTATTTTCATTTTAAGGGTGCAGCAGCTGTGCGGCAGACCGCCTGAATAATCGGCACCATGAAGAGGGCAACAATTCCGCCAGCAAAGCGTTGTTATAAGGTTGGTGCCATTGTAGGCATCAACGTTTAAGGCTACGGAAGAGTGCAGGAAGCCTGCTACGATACCCCAGAAGATGCCGAAGTCTCCCCGTGATGGGCGCTAGAGTGGGAGAGAATCAAGGTGAGGTGGCGCTGGGATCCCGTAGATCCCAAATCTTTTAAGTAGCTTGCAATAATGACGCCCCAAAAGGACCGGAAGGATATTTCCGGATATGCTTCCCCAGGGCACTAGAATCCGACTACGCAGAAGATGGAGCCGATGGTCGGACCGTTAAAATCCCCTCCGACAGCACAAAAGAAGGATTTGGTCATAAAGCAGTCCGTTAATACCCATATTCAGGATGGTGGGATAGTCTCCGTATTTTTCAGAAGTCCGTCCCTCCCTGTCCGCTTTCTTTATGACATTCCTATAAGAAGAAACGTATCATCTCCACCCAGAATGAGGGTGATGAGGATCAGAGTCAGAAGAGGAGAGAAGGCTGAAGAAGCCGAAGGGTCTCAGTGCGAGCTGTCCCATAGCAGACGAGATTCGATTTTTGCGCCGAAGGACTTCATCAGAGAGGTTACAATAATGGCGGATAATCCCGCAGGAAAAACCGACATTGCCAGAGGGAATATCCCATATGCGCGTGCTTTGTATGCGAGGGAAAGTGGGGACCAAAACATAGCCGATAACGATTCCGACAGCAATGGCAGACAGCAGTTGCCCGAAAAAAGGGAAGTTCTTCATCAGGATAATCTGTCGTAATGATAGGCGGAGAGGGTGGTTCCGTAAAAGCCGATGTAGAGATACTTTAATAGGAACATGATGTACCTTGGCATAGAGGACATAGCCTATGAGGATAGACCAGATATTTAAAGGTTCTTGCCGAAGAGAGAAAAACTGAACATCAGACAGGCCGCTACAATGTAGCTTCCGTCAAAGTCGGATTTTGCGATGCAGAGAGATGCCTAGCGATAAAATGCTGAGACAACCCGCATTAAAGAAGGCTGCACCGACTCCGCCCACTACAAAATAATCGGAAATCAGGATATCCGGCTCCCGAACAATATTCCGAATGCCTGAAAAAATTTCCGAAAGGGGCTGTGTGAGAGGCTGATCAGCATAAAATACAGCAGAACGGTACACATTAAGAGATATCTTTTCCCAGTTTTGGCGGGACATGGTGTAAAAGTTGGATGTTCTTCTGCACTTTTCGTGCACGTCTTTTTGATGGAAGTTCATTCTTTTATCCCTTCTGTTTAGAGAGTAGAACTCGTAATGCGGCAGAGATGATAAAAATATAAGATTAGTGTAAAGGAAATAAGAATAAAAGGAAATAGGAAATCGGATCAGATACATCGAAAATCAGGATAGATACAATCGAAAAATCGGGTCGATACAATCGGGAAATCAGACAGATACAAAAATCAGGGTGAGCGGGTTCTCCCGCTACACTCCCGATTCTATAGTATCCTCGCGAAGCTAGAGGGATCTCGTTGGAATCATCATTCTATTTTATTTATCTGCCGATGGAAAGCAAAGTTTCAAAGTATTGTTTAAGGTGGTCATCAGTCTTGCCGCAGCATTGTAGGAAGACTGATAGGTCATCATGTTTGCCGCTTCCTCATCCAAGCTTACCGGAAATCTGATCTCTGGAAGTATTGATTCGGTCAGAACAACTTTGTAATAATGGTGTAGAGTTGTTATTGGAATAAGCATCCGTTGCCAGAGTAGTGGATAAGTTATTCATAATCCGCATAGCTGGTCTTGGTATTGTTCATCTTCATCATGGAGAGGTCATCTGCTCCAGCATTTCCAAAACCATGCATCCGTGTGTATCGCCCTGATTGGTCGTTGACGGATTGTTCCGGAAACCGCGGGTTCCAATATGCGTTGTACCGTTTACCCAACCGCGGGAAATACCGATGTTTGCTGCGGTTACCTCGGAAGGATCATTTCCGCCGGCCTTATCTTTTGTTAATCATCAGAATATGATTTGGATTGGTTACGGGCGAGGGTCTTCGTATAGTCCGTATTTCCCTTTTTGTTAATCTCATTCATATTCTTGGTAAAGGTTTCTGCAAGTAAATCCAGCTTTCCATGTAATAATCATAGCTGTAAGCAGTCATTTTCGTTGCTGGCTTTTAAGTCAGCAGGGTTAATCACACCGCCTCCGTGCACCAAGGCACGAACATCGGAAGTGGAGAGCATATCGAGGCTGGCCTGTACCGTTCCGGAAGCAAAACGAACATTCTTGGTATTCGTTGTAAAACTCATCGTTGTTAAAAAGGTTTCCGGAGTAGCGGTTCTCTTGCTTATCCGTGAATTTCAGCTGCGTGTTTCAGAGGATTATCCTGAGAATAGGCGGGCTGTGGCGGGAGACAGTTTGCGGGAGTCGGGTAGCAAGCTCTACCTTTCCGACATTCCGGTGTCTGCCTGTCAGATCCTGAAGGTTCCCGTCAATGGCACCGTTTACGCGGTGATTTTCTTCACTTCGGCGCCGTTACCCGGCACTGGCTGTCCCGGTAAACAAGGGTTTACGCGCAGTCTTCCGGCCAGTCGGATCTTCCCGTGATGTTTCCGGCAGAATCTAATATAGATTCTGTAACGGGTCCGTTCCGACCGTATATTCTTCCGAAAACTTTCCGTTTCAATGGGAACATGTTGGAAAGCTCATCCAACTTTTATTTCTTTCATCCTGATGATTCCAAAACCGGACTTCGAGAAGCTGATTTTTCTTGATGCGGGTATTTTAGTACCGATTCCCTCAATCAGACTGTTAATCTTCTGGATAGCCCCGTTTTCTTTCCAGTACCGGTTTCCGTCAATCTTATGAAACTCGTTCTTCTGTGCCTGAACAATACTTTCGGCTGGAATTCATGAGTGTGGTCATGGCACTGCACTATCGGAGCTCTCCTTCGTATACCGGGTCCTGCACTTTGGAAGGATCCTGCATATTGGTCAGAGACTTCTGGATATTATCAAAGGAAGCACGGAATGCCGTCTACCTTAGTCTCGTCCAGGAAGAGGAAGACTTCTAGACTCTCGAAGCCCTTCCGTATAGGCGGCTCTTCCGTTTTGCGTACGATACGTTTGTCCAGAAACTGGTCATGCAAACTGCCGTACGCCATCCATGCCTACACCGAAGCCTACATTGGTATCATTTGAATTCATATAGGAGGAGTGGGTTCTCATAGTTAATGGAAGAAGTTTTTAACTCCTGCCTTGTGTATCCTTCCGTATTCATGTTTGCCAGATTGTGTCCCACAAAGATCCAGCTGATTCATCCGGAGTGCGGACGGTGCCGTATCAAACCCGGCAAAGGTTGCTCTTACCATAAATCCTCCTTAAAAGGGTAAAAAATCATAACGCCTAGACTCTTCTGTCTCGAAAATTTGTTACTTCAGGTTTTCCTTCAAGCTGTAGAAATGTCGCTTAGGCGAACCTTGCAATATTCTATCGGCGTTTTCCTTGGAATTTATAAAACGATTTGAGATCCCAGGCTTCGATCTCTCTTGCCCATTCTTCCTCTCTTCCTCCGGAATCTCTTTTTAAGAGGGCGGAAAGAAGTGGGGAGCAAGCCCAAACTCCTTTTTGTAATTTCTCTCTGTTTTCTAATCCCTTGAAACGAAGCAAAGTGGGCTGGGCCTCTGTCACCAGGGCATTGATTTCCTCCTGGCATCTTTGGATGCGGCAATACTAAAGAGTCTTCAAAGTCACAAGAGCAGAGACCAAAGGGAAAGCTCGAAGATAACGAAGGAGTTCTTTCCACTTTTTAGTATTTTCAATGGTCATCTCTCTCCATTAATCCTTATAGCCTAAAATCTTCTCGGCAATACACTGTGCATTCGGACGATAAGTACCGGACTGCACCTACGATGAAGTTCAGCAACTCTGTCGTAGATAGCATGAGGATCGCAGTGCTTTGGATAAAACGGCTACGAAGCTTGTCATCAGATTGCCTTTCATGGAAATAGACACAGTATCCTTGTCAACTTTTTGAATCGATTCTGTCGCTCTGCGGGTTTTTGTTTTACTAGGACGCCTGACGTGTTTGATAGTCTACTCTAGTGTTTAAATCAGGTCTAATAGAAAAATTCATTTTGTGTCCTCCTATCGGCGTTCTCTTATGAGAGTCATCGCTTTTCATCATTCCAGTTTCCGTCTCTTTGCCTTCGCTTGAAAAGCTTCTTGCATGGGGGACAAACACTTGGGGTATACTCCCAAAACATAAATTTAAAATTTATTGGAAATACCTTTCTTCCCCTACTATATCGACGATAAAAGTGTCGATATAAGTACTCAGTTAGAAATTTTTATAATCCACGACAGGAACAATTTTACACTTTTGAGGAAAAATGGCAAATATTTTACAAGTGGGCTCCCACTCCGGTTACCCGATACTTCAAATACAGCATGGCAGGGTCACACCGGACCTATCCGTTAAGAACCCCGTCAATCCCAATGCCAAATCAATCGTGCAGACGGACGGGACACGGGGCAGGCGGGAAGCTCTACGGCGGAAGGACATTTTTCCGGAGTTGACTTTGAAGGAATTATGCCGCCTTTGTCCGGACCCTTTCCGAAATGAAATCTTCCTAAGAAATGGAAACCGTTCTCTTCGGAGATGCCGCTAGTACCTTAAGTCAGAACAAGGGAGAAATCGGAGAAAGTATCAATGAACTTTCCGCCCTGAAATGGAAAGCGGAGGACTTGAAGGCCTTTTGCAAAATCAACAACAGTCTCAAATTAAATTTTCGGGAAATCTCTTTAATAACCTAGAGGATGCTTAAAGAAAATATTTCCCTTCCTTAAAAATGCGATTTTTCCGTTTTCGCGAAAAGTTATAACGATTACAGCTCTTCCCTCATTTTCTGGAGCAGTTAAAACCATTTCGGAAGATATGATGAGTATTACGCCTCTTCCAGGGAGTTTGAGGATCTCTCTCCCAAATGAATTTTGAGGAGAAAATGGGTGACGAGAAACACTTCCTTAATTAATACAGATTATTCCTTCCTTTCCAATATATTTCAGAACCCATGATTACAGGGGCAGTGCAATGCTGTAGTCCTTTTATTTCTATGCCGTGAAGTACGAAAACGGGTCGGAAGGTCTTGAGAAAGAAAGGAAGCTTTTGATGAACAATCCAGTTTTCCTCTTCGTTTCAAGGGGGATCGGAGGAGGCTTTTCAGGACAGCTTGCAGAATCTGGACAGGAGTCTCAAAAATACTTTTCCGAAGCTTTTCAAGCAATTTCTTGCAAGGCCGGTGCGGAGGAAAGGCGGGAACGGAACATATCTTCACTTCCAGGATGTGCTGAAGGACTTTGCTGGTAAATAAAGCGTCTATATGCCGTTGCAGCACCTTGTCCTTCCTTTGCGTTATGAGGAAAAAGATGCGTGATGAGTGGATGTGGGTAGAACAGAAGACGGAGGATTCCTCAGCGGCAAGCTGACGAAGATGTTGTGATTCTCCATTCGAGTGTCGGTAACTTTTGAAATGATTTCCGGAATATGCGATGTAGATATGAACCTGTATAGCCGGAAGATTTGATGGAGAAGCAGAAGGATGTGGAGGGGTGGTTTCTAATCTTACGTAAAACGGGCTTTCCGTGGCGAATATCGGCATTTACAAAAAGACCAAGGATTTTCGGGTACAAGAGGTATTTCCGAGAAATCAAAAAGCGGAAAAAGTTAAATGTAAGAATTTAGTCAAGTTTTCACTTCTATAAAGCTAAGAACTTGTCGATAAAGGAATAGAGTTCTTTCAGAACAGGAATGGGTGACAGATTTTACCCAGACTTGTGAGAAGAGGCGCTGCCTTAAAATATGACAGCGAGAAAAACGGTGCTCAGTCATAGTGTTGCTGCAGGAATGGGCGAAATGGCGGGAACGGATTACGGAAACGGCTATGAAGTCAGGGATACCGGTCTATGAAGACGACAGTCTGGCGTCTCTTACCTGCAAATGAAACTGGGAGCGGAGATTCCCGAGGAACTTTTTCAGGCAATTGTAGAAATTTATGCTTACTCTGGGCTTTACCGGAGATCCGGAAAAAGACAAGGAGGAAAAGAAAAGAGGAGAGAGGAAAGAAAAACGCACTCTCTTCTTAATAAAGTAGACCGTTTTTACGGGCCGGAAGAGATGAAGGGATGAAGGATGCGGAATCAGAATACAGGGATGGCTAAAGAGAAGAATTACTTTCACCGGGAAATAACGGTAAGGAGGATCTCTTTTGCATCTCCTTTGGAAAAAGGCAGGTGTTTTACTACTGTGCCTTTTTCGTGTTGCTTTTCAGAGAAAAGGTTTTGCGGAACCTCTCCGATTAAAATATACGAATCAACAGTAATTCAAACTGAAACAGGAGATTCCCCAGGGATATTAAGCTCACGGTGGAAGAGACGCTAAGCATGAAGTCAGTGTCGGCGAAGAGCAGTCTTTTACGGTGAAGTTCCGCGAGTGGGGAGGAAGACAGTCCCTTGTCTCTGTTGGAGATGAACTGCAGATGGTGCTCACTGCTCAACACCGGTAGATGTAACGGAATATTTCTTTTGGGAGCGTATCAGGCAAGCAGCTTTCATATCGAGGAGGATACTATGTCTCCTCGCAGGAAGGGAGATGACCTGGTTCTTACCGTAAAGGTGCGTGCGGTACAGGAAGCTATGATGCTCCCTCTTCCGTGGACTGGAATGAAAAGAACCCTCAGGATGGCTTTCTGGAATCCCGGAAGAAGTAGTTCGGGTTTCTATCATGCATGCACCGGATCGATCGGAAGCTGTGATAGAAATCGAAAGAGTGGCGGGAAATCAGTATAATACCTTATATGACCAGACCTGTCGTTATCAGTTAAAAAGTCAAAAACTTTGATCAAGAATGATGCGGAGAAAAATATGCCAGAAACAGCGGCTATACCGAGTCCTCGGAACTGCAAATCGATGATCGGGATGTTTCAGACGGAAAAGGCAGGCTGGGAGACAAGGTTGTAGGCGGAACGGAGAAAAAAATCGGTTGGAATCAGGAAGGGAATACCTATATTTATCGTAAGCCGAGCGGAGAATTCCTGACAGGCTGGGGACTGATTGACGGCTACTGGTATTATTTTCTGCCGGATGGAAAGATGGTCAAAGGGTTGGCAGAAGATTGACAACAAGTGGTTCTTCTTTAACTTAAATGGTTCTATGGCCGTGGGCTGGATTAAGGACAACGGGCAGTGGTACTATCTCGTGCCGGATACGGAGGCGGGAAACGGCTTTGATAGCCGGAGAACTGCTCCCTGCAGGATGGCATGTCATCGGCGGAAGATACTACTACATCGATCCGGACGGAAAGATGCACAAAGGCTGGGTCTTTGATCAGGAAAATGGTATTACCTAAATGAGTTGGAAAAATAGCCTGGAGGGTTATGTTTTCCGGTTTTGATGCGAAATGATAAAGACCTACTACTTGAATAAAAATGGAGCCATGGAACCAGTCTGGCTCAGTATAGACGGAAATTGGTACTATTTTTCAGGAGGATAGCGGAGAAATGTTGAAGAACACGACGGTGGATGGCTTCCCCTGAATGCGGACGGCATATTGGATCAAAAATACTTTTACAAGATAAATGAGGGAGGAAGAGTGATGAAAAAGCAATGGCAAATGCAGGTGCATCCGTGGACGGAAAAGAAATACGGCAGGGAAAAAGAGAGCTTAGAGTTTTGGAACTGGCGGAAAGATCCATTTTATTTCTGCTTCTCCTTTGGATTTTTGTTTTTTCTCTTTCCGAAAGAGCAAGAGCGGCAGAGTCTTCCGTCATCGAATCCGTGGATATAAAGCTTCCAAAGTGATTTTGGAGGACAGGAGGAAATCCAGTCACCGAATATCACCGTCCAGCAGAACGATGTGGAAATTGCGGATATTCATTATATAAAGAGTTATGACGCCTGGGTGCCCGGACAGAAGCTCAGAGTGGAAATCCTTTTAAAGGCAAAGGACGGAAAGGTTTTTGCGCGGAGTTTAAATCGGGACAAGGTGAAGGTAAACGGTGCAAATTATGTGGAAGCCGGTGAGCGAAAGGGGAACCAACTCATGGTGAAAGCGGACTCTTATTCCGAAAAATGGCTTTGGGAAACGTCAGTATGCGCATGGAATGCAGCGCATACCATGGGAATTTGGCAAAAGGTGCGCTTTGCCCCATCCTATACCGTGACGCTCTATGGAGACCAACCAGCTGGTGAAGGAATATACCGGGGTCAAGACGACGTATGTGGACTTTGCACAGGATATGAAAGACTTATCCAAAGTCTATTATTATGAGGTAAAGGCTGCTCCTTTTACGGAGGAAGAGAAAAAATACTTTAAGGAAAGGGCAGTTTGTCACCGCAACAACGGATGAGGTGGAGGAACCGAAGGGGATAAAGCCAGCCGATTTGGATGAGGAAGACAATATAGAAGCCTCCATCGCGGCAGGAAACGGAGTATTGCCCAATGCCTGGCGCTATGTGGGAAGACACTGGTACTTTATTGATGCACAGGGAAAGGTGAAGAAGGGCTGGCCTCGAAAGAGGCGGAGAATGGTTCTTTTGAATAACAGAAGTGGAGCCATGGAGACCGGACTGGTGGAAACTCTCTACCGGCAAGTTTGCTTATTTCAAAGCAGGACGGTACGATGATCAGCACTACCTGGTTACAGACCGGGCCGGATGTTTGGTACTATTTTTGGTCTCGACGGCTATATGTACTACAGCTGGTGGAAGAATTCGACGGAAACTGGTTTTATCTGAATCAAAGTTTAGGCGGAAAAATGCAGATTGGATGGTTGAAGTGGAATGAAAAATGGTATTATATGGATAAAAACGGCGTGATGCAAACCGGCTCCGGGTCATCAACGGAAAGACCTACTATTTTAATGAATCGGGAGAAATGTTGACGAGACCACGGTCCAGGGAAAAAAAGACTTGGAGCGGACGGTGCGGCGGCATAAGAAAAGAGAAGCGGAGGGCAGGCCTTCCGCTTATTTTATAGAGCTTGTCGATGAGACTACTGTTTAGTATGATTTTTTATAGAAAAAGGGGTTTTTACAGCATGGCAAATGCAGTTTCCATACAGAACGGAATCCAGGGAGTCCTTAGCGGCGTTCGGAATAATGCCTTACAGACAACGACGCAGGGTGCATCCGGAACAAGCTTTCAGAATGTCCTGTCCTCGGTAGCACAGGGAGCAAGAAAAACGGCGGCTCTTCCCAAGGGTGCAGCGCAATATGAAGCTATTTTTCGATGAGGGCGAGCAGGACCTACGGTGTGTCGAAGTCGCTTCTTCTTGCCGTAGCAAAACAGGAGTCCAACTTCAATCCGAATTCCGTTTCATGCCGGAGCACAGGGAATCATGCAGCTCATGCCCGGAACGGCCAAAACGCTGGGTGTAAAGAATGCCTTTGACCCCTATGAAAATATTATGGGAAGAGCCAAGCTCCTTCGGGACAATATCAAGAGCTTCGGATCGGTACCGCTTGCACTGGCAGCATACAATGCCGGTCCCGGAGCGGTGAAAAAGTATGGCGGAGTTCCGCCTTACAAGGAGACACAGGACTATGTGAAGAAAAATTATGGCGGATCTGGGAGACAGTGCAAACCAGGGTGCAGAGCCATTTTGACCTATAAAAGGAGAGGGCACTAGTTCTTCCGGCAGGTACTGTAGGAGCTGCTACAGCGGCCTTGGGATTGAATAGCGGTGATTTTGGAATTTCCGCAAATTCTTCATTACTTTCCATACTCGGCGGAGCAGGCGGCAATTCTCTTCTTCTTTCGGGCTTGATGCAATCTTTGCTCACCGGCGGTATTGCAGAGGACAGGCAAGAGAGCGGCAGCGGGAGATGGAGATCCTTCACGGTGACAATCGATAAAGCAAAGTTTTCAAAGCCTGCTTTCTCTTTGCAGATGCAGATGATGATGCCTTCCCGTATCGGTGAAATCGGGAATAAGCAGAAAGAACGGGATACTCAAGACTTTTCGGATAGAGCAAAGAGAGGAGAGAGGAACGAAACAACTCGGATTGAATAGAAGAGCAGGAGATGGTTTTACGAGATTGTAAAAAGGCATGGTGCATTGGCCGGAAGGCGATAGAATATTCCTGTGCTGGTGGATGGGGATGAAATTCTTCTTTACTTTAAAGGCTATAAGTTTCAGGATACCCGATTTGTATCGGAGATTGATTTTTATGATTTGCAAAAGGGCATGATTGTGACATTGGCCGAAGTGGTTATGCGAAAAATCCGGCATTTCCGGAAAGTCCTTACCCTGGATCAGGGTGTGTGACATCCGGGAGGTCCTCCGCATCGTACAGAGACAGAACGATGTACGAGTATCGGTAGCTATGGAACTTCCTTTGTGAAAGAGAAGGAAAAAGACGATGAGGAGGAGTTGTACTTCTTCGGCATTATCAGAAATTTAAGTGCAGGCGGCATTTTCATGGAAACGAATGTGCCCTTGAAGGAAGACGATATTGTACGCTTTCACTACCGTTTTGACAAGATGGATGAGAACTGAAGTTGGTGGTGGTTTGGATTAAAGCGGGTGAAAATGGAAGATACGGTTACGGTTTGCGTTTCCTTCGAGATGAGCTTGGGGAAGAATCGGAAGTCAGAAATCATGTATTCCGTTTAATATTTAAGAACAATAAAAAGATTTAGAGAAAATAGGGATGAAAGCGAAGGAACATGAGTTGAACAAGAAAGCGTGGAAGGATAGGAGGTTCTTCCATGTTTTTCCGTTGCTTCGACAGCATTTCGGAAGAGATAAGAAAGGAAAGAATCAGCATGAAAATATCACAAGCCATGATCGTGAAGAACGAAGAAAGAATATCGTACAGGCGCTTTCCTGGGGAAAGGGAGTCGTGTCGAGCAAATTGTGGTGGACACGGGAAGCACCGATCGAACCGTGGAGATTGCGAAGAGTATGGGAGCAAAAGTCTATTTTTTCCCTGGAGGATGACTTTTCCAAGGCAAGGAATTTTGCAATCAGTAAATGCAAGTATCCCTGGATTGCCATGCTGGATGCCGATGAATATTTTTCCGGAAGAGGATGCGAAGAAAAATCAAGTATTATATCGGCCTGATTGATGATAATCCGAAAGTACACGGCATTTAACAGCCATTGCAAATCTCGGAGAGAACGGACAGGTGGAATCCGTGAGACAATACCATCCGTCTTTTCCGGAATCGAAAAAGGATATTTTTTTATCGCCGTGCCATTCATGAACAGCTGACTCTTGCAGGCGGAGAAGATTTTTCTCCGCAAATTGCAACGAAAGATCTTACCGTGATTCATACCGGCTATCAATCCGCTGCTTTTCACGGAAAAGATTCAATCCAATCGCAATCTGAACATTTTGAAGAAAGAATTGGAGAAAAATCCGGAAGACTTTGAAATGCATATTTACACGGGAATAGAATATTCTCTTCGAAAAATGTGAAAGAAGCTTTGGAGCATTATCGAAAAGTTTATCCGAATATGCCCAAAGATTATGAAAAACTATAAGATTATCTTGTCCATGGGCATGGCGGAGCATCTGAATGCCTTACATCAGTGGAGTATGGAAGACAAGAGCAAGATGGAGGAGCTGACCAAAGAAGCGGAAGAGCTTATGGATTTGGGGAGAAAAATCATTCGGAAGATGCGGATTATCTCTATCAGCTCAGCATTATGCATTGCTTGAATCATCGATACGATAAGGTTATTCCGCTTCTTCTGGAGGCGTTCAAAGAAGACGGAGGATGTCGGAGAAGGCACGGTTTCGCAAAGATTTCTTGCTGGCATTATCTCCGCTTACGGGATGCTCGTGAGTTCTTATATGAATATCGGGGAACTATAGGGGAAGCGGTACATTATGCGACGGTTGTCTTAAAAGAAAAACCGCAGGAGGTGGAGATTTTAAGGATTCTGCTCTTTACCTTTCTATTTGTCCCATACCCCGTGGGAAGAGGTAAGACAATTTTACAGCCGATGTACGGAGAAGCGATGTCTCCGTGGAGGCTCTTGCCAATAAACTGGGGTATGACACGGCATCTTCTCACAGGAATCCCTGATAGAGTAAAAAGGTGATTTGAGAGGAAACAGGTCTATGAAGAGATTAAAGAAAGAATTTTTCTATGATGAAATAAGAGACGGCTTTTTATATGCCGGGACTGATTAAAAGAGCCTGGGGAGCGCAGCTCATCGTTTTATCCGAAATTGACAGAATCTGTAAAAAATATGATATTGCGTATTTCCTCTACGGAGGAACCTTACTGGGGGCTGTTCGAGATGGACAATGCATTCCCTGGGACGATGACCTGGATATTTGCATGTTGCGCGATGATTTTTAAATTTGCCGAGGTGGTTAAGAAAGAGTTGCCGGAAGAACTGACGTTTAATTCACTGGTTAACAACCAGGATTCTGCGGAACTGGTTGCGGCTGTGGGAACGGCAATTGTAGAGATTCGTCCGGAAATTCGGGAAAAATACTATGAATTTCTTTATCCGGTTTCCGTGGATATTTTTCCGTTGGACGACCTGGCAAAAGGATCGAGGATGAGGAATACTGAAAAGATGTCCTTCGCCTGCTCTTTGTTATGCTGATTTTTATTGAGCAGAAAATACAGCGGAATTTAAAAAGAAATAAAGGAGCTGGAAAAGCTCGCAGATTCAATTTGACAGGACTAAGTCCTTAAAAACGCAAATTTATGCTCTTTTTGATAAAATCAGTCAGAATTTAACGGAGAAGGCGGTCAATTGGTGAGCTATCTTCCCGACCAATTGAAGGATGAGAAGAATTATTACTTGAAAACAATCATGCAGCCGGGAAAGACGCTTTCTTTCTGCGGGACAGAGGTGCCCGTTCCAATAGACTGCGATGCCGTTTTGCAGGGAATATACGGAGACTACCATAAGAAGGTCAAGGCCGGAGGCGACCATGGATATCCGTATTTCAAAAATGAGAAGCTTTTAAAAAGAGACCTTTAAAGAGAACTGGCTTCAGGATTACGCTTTTAAGGAAAAGAGATTTGGAAAAGACCGGAGGTGTACAGTTTCAGAGATATCGTTTTAAAAACGGCGGAGTATTTTATTGACTCGCAAAGAAGAGCTTTGAAGCCTTTTGTTCGAGGAGATTTTTCCATGGTTTTGGCGCTCCTTTCCAAAGCACAGGAAGAGGCAATCACTTTGGGGAAACACAATAGAACAGAAGAAGGGACCGGAACAGAGTCGGTTTCCTATATTGAAGAATATTGTGAAGCCCTTTATCATGCATACCAATCGATAAGTGAATTACTGGCAATCGAAGAAAATCCGATGGAGAACTTATCCTCCGCTCTTCACAAAGATTTGGAAAGAAAACTCAAGAAACCGGGATACTATCTTCGAAAATTACACTCCTCTTTTGGAAAAAGAGTTTAAACGGCAGGTGGTTTTTACCGCATAGCGCAAAACATTTTGACAGCTTAAGGCCGCTGATAGACAGCTTGATGAAGGCGGAAGATGTGGAATGTACGATTATTCCGATTCCTTATTTCGACCGTTTGGGTCTTGGAGAATTTTTCCGACATGCACTACGAAGGAGAAAGGTTCCCGAAGGGCTATAGCATGACGGATTACAGGAGCTATGATTTTGCGAAAGAGCTTCCGGACTGTATCGTCATCAATTCTCCGTATGATGAATTTAACCATGTTTGGAGTGTGGATCCCTTCTTTTACAGTAGAGAAAATGAAGAACTATACGAAGAGGCTGGTTTATATTCCCTGGTTTATCACGGATGAGATTGATCCGGAGGATAAAGAGGATGGAAAAAGCTTTCAGCAATATGGAGTATTATGTGACAGTACCCGGTATCTTTCATGCCGATTTAACGATTGTGCAGTCGGAACAAATGAAGAAAACTTATCTTGAAAAGATAGCACGGTTTGCCGGGAGGGAATCAGCAGGAAGATGAGCAAAAATATCCGGTGCGGGTTCTTGCCTTTGAGGGAGAAAAAAAGAGGGACAGGGTGCGAAGGAGCTTGTGGCACAATTTAGGCGATTTTTATTTAAGAAATAGAAGGAAATAAAAATGAAATTACCCAGAGAATTTTTATGAGGAAGTGGGACGGGTTTTATATTCCTGGGATGGTTAAGAGAGCATGGGGCGCTGCAGCTGACCATCCTTTCTGAAATAGACCGGATCTGTAAAAAGCATGGAATCCAATATCATATCAGCGCCGGAACCCCTACTGGGGGCTGTCCGCGAGGGAGCGTTCATTCCCTGGGATGATGATTTGGACATTATTATGCTCCGGGATGAATTTAACAAATTTTGGAGTGTTGCCAAGGCGGAACTTCCGAAAGAATTAACGTTTACCTTTGATATAGGGCATATGGACCGCAGCGGTTATATTGCGGCAGTGGGAATTTCGGGAATGTATTTCCGTCCCGAGATTCTCAGGAAGTATTGTGAATATCCCTATCCTGCAGCAATAGATGTCTTCATTCTGGATGACTTGGCAAAGAATCCGGAAGATGAGGAGTATAGAAAAGATGTTTTACATACTCTATACTATGATTGGACTTGTTGAGTCGAAAAAGATCAATCTGAAGCTTTTAAAAGAACTGGAGAAAGTGGAAGAACTTTTAGAAATTCAATTTGATCGAAACAGTCCCCTCGCACCACAGCTCTATGATATTTTTCACAGAGTTTGCCAGGAGTTTAACGGAACAGGAGACACAGTGGCCTTCTTGGCCTATCAGATGCATCATGAGAAGACCAAATTTCCCAAAAGCGGCATTTCAGGAAGCAAGCAGATTTCATTTTGCAATCGGGAAATTTCCGGCTCCGATAGATTATGATACCGTTCTGAAAGTGATTTACGAAGATTATAAAAAGCCTGTAAAAAGCGGGAGAATTCATAATTATCCCTATTTCAGACAGTATGAAGAGAGGCTCCAAAAAGCTTTTGGGAGAAAAGTGGGTATTCAGCTATCAGTTTAAGGAAGAGGATTTAGAGCGTCCGAATGTAGAGAACTTTGAGAGATTCTCTTTAAAACAGTGGACTATTTCCTGGAAAGGCAGAAAAAGATCCTGGAAGCATGCAAGAAGAAGGATTTTCTCTTTTTGCATACCGGTCTTCCCACCTGTCAGGAAGAGGCGATTGCCCTGGGAAATGCCATTGAGGCCAAGAAAGGAGAGGGATGCGAATCGGTATCTCTTTTGGAACAATACTGTGAGACCCTTTACCACGCTTATCAAGCCTTGGAAGAAGCATTGCACAGTGCTGAGAAAGAAAACCGACCGGGTGGAATCCGAATCCGGAAAGCAACTGGAAAAGAATGCTGAAGAAGGCGGGATCCCATCTTAGAAAGTTACGACAGGCTCTGGAAGGAGAGTTTAAGAGACAAATTGTCTTTTTGCCGCACAGTGCCAAGCATTTTGACAGTCTTCGTCCTTTAATTGATGCTTTAGCTGCGGAAGATGACGTGGAGTGTAAGATTATTCCCATTCCGTACTTTGACAGACTGGGAGACGGAAATTTTTCGGAAATGCACTATGAAGGAAAGGAATTTCCGGTAGGCTACTGAGATTACGGATTACAGAACTTATGATTTTGCGACGGAACTTCCGGATTGTATCGTTTTGAATTCTCCTTATGATGAAGTGAATCCGGTCTGGAGTGTGGATTCTTTCTTTTTATAGCAGAAAAATGAAAAACTATACGAGAAAATTGGTCTATATTCCTCCCTTTGTTACGGACGAGATTAACCCGAAGGCGGAGGAAGATGGAAAAGCCTTTGGAAATATGGAATATTATGTGACGGTTCCGGGGTTTTCCATGCCGACCCTCACCATCGTGCAGTCGGAAGAGATGAAGAAGGCATATCTGGCAAAAATTGCCCGTTTTGCAAAAAGGCGGTGTGAGTAAGAAGATGCGGAAAAAGATTTCCGGAGCGGGTTCCTGCCTCTTAGGAGAAAAAGAAGGGCAGAATCTTGTGAAAGAGTTCAGGCGTTTTCTGCTGAAAGAAGTAGGAAAAAGTTGGAAAGGAGTATTATGGAGTTTACAAGAGATTTTTCTACGATGAAGTACGTAGCGGTTTCTATGTTCCCGGGCATCATGAAGAGGGCCTGGGGAGCAGCGTTTACGATTCTCTTTGAGATTGACAGAATCTGCAAAAACATAATATTCCTTATTATCTGGGTTTACGGAACCCTCCTTGGAGCGGGTACGCAATCAAGACTTTATTCCTTGGGATGACGATATAGACATCATGATGTTCCGGGAAGATTATAATCGTTTTTCCAGACCTTTCTGGAGGAAGAACTACCTAAAGAACTGGAGTTTATATCGATGAAAAGAAAGAGAGTTCCATGGCTTAAAACGCTGTGGTTTGTGACGAATCAAAAATCGTTTTCAGAAGATGTATTTTCAAAAATATTGTAATCTATCCTTATTCCGCCTTTGTGGATATTTTTCGCACTGGATGAGCTTGCATATGAAGCGGAAGAGGAATCGTATCGGAAGAAGTCTGATTTTCGCTATGCTTCTTAAAAATGATTGATGTTATGGGGAAAGGGAGAGAGAAGTGAGGAAGCAGAAAGAGATTTGAAAAGGAGCAGAAGAAATCTTTCAGGTACTACTTCGATAGGGACTCTTCTTTGGAAGGACAAATCAGGCAGTTTATGGATCAGGTTTTCCAGTGCTTTAACGGGGGAGGCGGAAGCCATATTGCTGCTATGCCCATCTACCTGATGCGGGGAAGCTCCTACCCGATAAGCAGTTTTTGACAAAACGAAAATTTCTCTTTTTGCGGTAGAGATTTTCCCGGTACCCGGAGACTACGAGAAGATTCTGGAAATAGAATACGGTGATTATCGGAAAAACCTGAAGGCGGGGAGAGACATGACTATCCTTGCTTTTAAGGCACAGGAAGAGCATCTCAGCCTGGAACATAGGGACAATTGGATTTTTCCGCTATCATTTTTTTCAGAAAGAAGATTTGAAAAGAGAAAGGGTAGAGAGCTTTAGGAATCTTGTGCTGAAAAACAGCGGATCAGTTACTGGACGCCCAAAAGAAGCTGGAAAAGAGTATCTTTCGGGAGAATCCCTGCGAGGTTCTTGCTTCCCTTTCTGCAGAGACAGGAGGAAGCCATTGCCCTTAGGGAATATCATCGAGCAAAAAAAGGTGAGAGGGGACGGAGGCGGTTGCTCTTTTAGAGCATTACTGTGAAGCCTTGTTTGAAGCGCACCAAAGTCTGCAAGAAAGCAAGTTGAAAGAGGAAGAACAGGATGCAGGGAGTTTCTCGGAAGAAAAAGAAGGAATTGAGCGAAAAATGCAAAAGCCGGCTGCTTATCTCAAGCATCTGCACAGCACGCTGGAAAAAGAATGGAAGCGAGAGATTGTATTTTTTAGTCCATAGTGCCAAGCATTTTGAAAGTATCCGCCCTTTGTTCGATGCTTTACAGGATGCCGGAGATGCGGATTGTAAACTGATGCCTATTCTTACTTTGACCGCTTGGGAGATGGCGGCCTTAGTGAGATGCATTATGAAGGAGATGCTTTTTCCGGAGGGCTATACTATAACAGACTACCAAAAGCTATGACTTTGGAATGGAGCTTCCGGATTGCATCGTGCTAAATTCTCCTTATGATGATGTAAACGCGGTTTTGGACAGTGGATCCGTTCTTCTATAGCAAGGAAATGAAGAAATTCACCGGAAAGCTGCTCTATATTCCCTGGTTTGTGACAGAGGAAATCGACCCGCAGGCAGAAGAGGACGGAAAAGCTTTTTACAATATGAAGTATTATGTGACAGCCCCGGGAGTTTTTTTCATGCCGATCTTACCATCGTGCAGTCGGAGGCAATGAAGAAAGCCTATCTTGCAAAGATTGAAAGTTTTTACGGATCGGAAGTTCGGAATAAGATGGAAAAGAAGATTTCGGAGCGGGATCCTGTCTCTTCGGTGAGAAGAAAGGACAGGGGACGAAGGAAGTTTTGGAGGAGTTCAAAAGTTTTTGCAAAGAAATAGGAAAAAAACTTGAGGAATGAGAGATGCGAAAGAAGAAGAAAGAACAGATTGTCTCCTTACTGCAGTGCTATAAGGAAGCGCATTCTACGATTCGAAAAGGAATAGAGGAAGGGAGGGCGAGGAAGCCATCTCCCTTTTGGTGCTTTGTCAGGAAGGCATGGAAAAGATAGAGGCGGGATACGGAACAAGAGCCTTGCGGAAAGACAGAAAGAGAAGCACTGTTTTCTTCTTACCAGGAGGCGCTTTATTCCTGCTACCTTTCTCTGATTAAGACGGAAGAGGAAAATGCGGAGGAGGGTATGGAAAGTCCGACGCTTGATTCTCAACAAGTATCATGCGAAAAGCTCGCGACATCTTGTTTGGACAGGGCGGAAGCTATTTTTCTGAAAATCGAAGAGGAAATTGCCTCTATTCCATTCAAGACCTTACATTTGTTTCTTCCGTATAAGGCATCCATGTGGGATAGTATGGAGTCGGTGTATTTTGCGGCGTTACAGGATCCTTCCTGTGAAGCGCTGGTGATGCTCGATTACATATTATGAGAAAGAGGATGGAAAATTCGTAAAGAGAATCAATGAGAGGGCAGAGTTTCCACGTGAGATCGAAACCATAGACGAAGGATTTTTCCTTGGAGGAAGCACAGCCGGATGTCATTTACATCCACAATCCCCTATGATGACAAAAACATTTTGACTTCTGTCGATCCGCGCTACTATTCCTTTCATTTAAAAGACTATACGGAAAATTTGGTTTATATTCCTTACTATACGACTATGGGAAAGGCAGGATTCGGCTCTTTATTTATGCCGGCCTACCGCTATGTGCATCACATTGTGGTGCAAAGTGAAGAGCACAAACAAAGACTTCCGAAAGAGGTGCAGGAGAAAGCGCGTATACTCGGCAGTCCGAAACTGGACAGAGCTTTAGCCTACAGTCAGAATCCGCCGGAGATGCCGGAAGACTGGAAGAGAATTGCCGGAGGAAGGAAGATTTATTATTACAACACCGTCATAGAAGAGATGTTGGGTCATCCCGAGTCTTTCTTACAGAAGATGGAAGAAGTTTTCAGCTTGTTCAAAGAGAATCCGAAATACTGTCTTTTATGGCGCCCGCATCCTTTATTGGAAAGCAGTTTTTGGCGGTAGGCACAGCATACAGGGAAGCGTTTTCTGGAACTGAAGCTAAGATATCTCACAGAGGAAATCGGAATCTATGATTCTTCCGCAGAACCGGAAAGAGCGGTTGCGCTTTCTTCCGTTTATCTGGGAGATGAGACAAGTTCTATGGCAGCCCTCTTCCTCGCAGAGGAAAACCGCTCTTTATACTGGACAGTACGGTATCGGAAGAAAGAAGGCAGGAGGAGCGAAATCAGGAGAAAGAAATCAGGAACAGAGGCTTACAGCGTATTTTTCTCAAGCTTTTCCGTAGGATGAAAAGACAATCCTTTGTCCCTGTCCGGGAAAAAGGAATCGGAGGAAGCGCTTGTCTACGAAGGAAGATTTTTTTATTAATGGGGCAGTTGGAAGGAGACAGACTCCGCATTCGAAAGCTTGCCTTATCGGAGTGGGGAATTCCGGAACAGGAAAGCATGTCTGTTTCAGCAAGGGAATATGCCGGTTCCAGCAGGGAATATGCCGGTTCCGGCAGATGAATACGGAGAGCCTATTTTTTTATGAGGGCAGGTGGATTCTGACTCCGAGGGCCGGCAATCATTTTTCTGATTCTGGAAAAAGGGAAAGAGCCGAAGAAGCTTCCCTTCCCGAAGGAGGGTGTAAACCCGATGCCTTTAGCGGGAGCTATCGAGGCGGGGAATATCTCTTCTGTAAAGCGGAGAACTATCCCTTCGACGTTCGATTTTCACTTAAAAACCCATGGGATTAAAGGAACTGAAAGTAGGAGTTCTTCACGAGGAGGAAGATAGAGAAGCTTTTTCCGGAAAAAAGGAGAAGAGATAGAGCATGTAGAATTCCTGTTTCCGGCGGAGGAACTGATTTCCGGTTTTTCTGTCCTGGCGGAGTTTTTCCTACGGTTTACAGGAAACTGCATTGTACAGTCTTTTCGGATTATTTGGAGGAAAGACCGCTTCTCTATGCTTTTGATGAGGATGATTCTAAAAAGAAAATTGGAGGAGCTTTCGGTACATGTCAGTTCTTCCGGGAAAAGCAATCTATGCATTTTTAAAGCCATGCTTAGCGGAGAAGAATAGTCGATTTTGTTTTTTGGAAAAAGGGGATCATAAAGGAGAATGATGGAGTTAAAAAGAGAGTTTTTCTATGAGGAAGTGCGAGACGGTTTCTACATTCCTTCCATAATGAAAAAGAGCCTGGGGAGCGGGCTTACCATTCTGTCCGAAGTCGACAGGATTTGCAGAAAAATACGAAATTCCGTATTATGCCGGCTATGGGACTTTACTTGGGGCTGTGCGTTCCTCCTCCTTTTATTCCTTGGGATGACGATATCGATCTTATGATGTTGCGGTCTGACTATAATCGCTTTTCTTTCTGTAGCGGAAAAGGAACTTCCGGAAGAGCTCGCCCTCGATTCTTTAGAAACGAATCCGGATTTTTGGGGATGAATCCGTGTGTTCGCTCCGCGGTACTCTGTTTTCATCCGAAACTCTTTTTCCAAGTACCGGGAATTTCCTACCATGCTTTTGTGGATATTTTTCCCCTTGATGAACTGGCTGAGGATCCGGAAGAGGAAAGACAGAGAGAAAATAAAGTGCATCTGCTTTTTCAAATGATGAAAAAGGTAGAGGGAGAGAAGGGGAGCCGGAAAAAAATGGGAAGAGGAGTTAAAGCAGATAGAGAAACTCTTTTCCGTACGGCTTGACCGGAGGCGTTCTATCCTTACCCAGTTAAGCGGAGTGATGGACCGGGTCTATCAGGAGTTCAATGGGCGGGGAGGAAATACACTGACTTTTATGCCCTTTATATATGATGCGAAAGGACCGGTATCCGCGAGCGGTTTTTTGAGAAAAGAGAATGGGTTCCTTTCTGTAATTTATCTCTACCGATTCCTAGCGGTTATGACAGACTTTTGCAGTGTACATACGGGGATTACCATAAGAAGGTGAAGGCAGGCGGAGAGCACGATTATCCTTATTTTAAAGAGAAAGAGCAGGAGCTCGCGAAGATGCTCGGAAGAGAGCGCTTCTAGCTATGCGTTTAAGAAGGAAGACTTGGAAAGACCGAAGGTTCAAAGCTTTTCGAGATTTAACTTTTCTTACGGCAGACTACCTTCTGGAGAAAAGTAAAATCCTTTAGCGGAGCAGATTCAAAGAGGCAATACCTCTCCCGCACTTTCCGAGCTCCCGCTTTTGCAGGAGACGGCAACTCTCTCGGAACAGCCATAGAGCAGAAGAAGGGGAAGGAAAAGAATCAGTTTCTATTTTTGGAAAGGTATTGCGAAGCCTTGTATGAGGTTTATCTTACTTTGCAGGAAGGACTTTCCGGAGGTGCATCAGGGAGAGGTTGAGCGGAACAGCTTGCAACGGAGCAGGTTGCAGTGGAACAGATTGCAGCGGATCAGTTGATAAAAGCGGGAACTGCCTTAAGAACTTAAAAGAGCGCTGGAGCGCGATTGCAAGAGACAGGTCGTCTTTCTTCCACACAGCGCAAATCATTTTGCAAGCCTTCGCTCGCTCATCGAAGCGTTACAGGAAAGGGAAGACACGGAAGTGAAGCTGATGCCGATTCCCTACTTTGACCGAATGGGAGACGGAAGTCTCGGAAATGCATTATGAAGGTGAGGATTTTCCGAAAGAATACCCTGATTACGGATTATAGAAGTTATAATTTTTGCGGCGGAACTGCCGGACTGCATCGTCACAAATTCCCCTATGATGCCTTTAATCCAGTTTGGAGTGTAGACCCTTTTTCTATAGTGACAAGTTAAAGCAATATACGAATAAATTGGTCTATATCCCCGACTTTGTAACGGACGAAATTGACCCTCAAGCGGAAGAAGACGGAAAAGCCTTCTACAATATGCGCTATTTTGTGACTGTTCCCGGGGTATTCCATGCGGATTATACGCTTGTGCAGTCGGAAGGAATGCGAGAAGCGTATCTCGAAAAGATTTCCCAATTTTTGGAAGGGGAAGAAGAAAACCTGGAAGGGAAAGCGGGAAACGGGGATAGTCTACAAAGAAAAGATGCCTGCCTTTTAAGGAAAGAAGCACAGACGAGCTGATGCAAATGATGGAGAAGAAGATTCTCGGTGCAGGCTCCGGCCTCCTTGAGAGAAAGAGGGACAGGGGACGAAGGAAGTGATAGAAGCATTTCGAAAGATATTGGAAGAGCTGTGATAGCCCTGTCAGAAGAGCGGAAATGGTGAATAGAGGAGGCGCTACGATGCAATGGGAAAAGGATTTCTTTTATGATGAAGTGCGGGATGGATTCTATATTCCCGGCATGATGAAGAGAGCATGGGGCGCAGAGCTTAGTGTCTTAAAGGAAATCGATAAAATATGCAGAAAGCATCGGATTCCCTATTTCTTAGGCTCCGGAACTCTTCTTGGGGCGGTCCGGGAGGGAGGACAGTTCATTCCTGGGATGATGATGTGGACATTGAGATGTTTCGGAAGGACTACCTGAAATTTTTACGCGTTGCGAAAGAGGAGCTTCCGGAAGAGCTCTATATTAGGGCCATAGAAGTGAATATAGAAACCGCAAGTTATGTTCCAAAGGTGGGACTTAGAGAGGATGTGATGTCTCTTCCTACGCTTGAAAAGTACTGTTTTTTCCCCTATAAGGTGGAGATTGACATTTTCTTGTTGGATGAACTTTCCGATAAAGAAGAGGAGGAACAATACAGGGAAGAAGTTCTGTCCATGCTTTATAGTTTGAATAACAAGGTATTTGAAGGGACAAGCAGGGAGGATGTAGAGCTGCTCCTGGAAAAATAGAAGAGGCTCTCCATTTTCATTTTGACAGAAACCTATCTTTGAACCTTCAAATCAAAAAGCTTGATTAATCGGCTTTTTCCAGGAGTTTAATGGAACGATAGGGAAGAATATAGCGATTTTTCCTTATTATCATCTATTAGGGAATTGTCGCTTTCCAAGGAAAGCCTATGAAAACACGATATTGCTTCCCTTTTGCGGAATGCGCTTTCCGGTAGCGGAAGGGTATGAAATGCGACTTGATTCCGAGTATGGAGACTGGCATAAAAAGAGTAAGTCCGGAGAGGACCATAATTATCCGTGTTACAAAGAGTCCGAGGAGCGGATTTCCCGTATCCCTGCCAGCTAAGGCGTTTCCGAGATATTCCTTTCAGAAAGAGAGTATGGAACGAAACCCCGTCCGGAGCATTAGGGAACAGTACTTGGGGATTCTTGACGGTTTCCTTTTTGAGGAGAGGAGGAACAGAACTGTTCCGAAAAGGAGAATATACCGCCTATCAATCCCTTCTTGCAACGTTACAAGAAACGGTAATCGCTTTCGGAGAACTGCTCGAGGAAAAGATAGGAAGGATGCGGAATCCATTTCTTTATTGGAATCCTATTGCGAGATGCTATATCAAAGATACTGGAACGCATCATCTCCGGAAGAGAAGAAGGAAGAAATGCAGGAGGAAGGGACCGTTTCTCTTCTCAAAGGATTAAAAGAGAGGGTCAGGAAAGAGCTGAAAGCACAGGCGGTCTTTCTTCTTCATAGGGCAAAAGACTTTGCCGGTCTTCGACCCTTGGTCGATGCACTGCGGAAGGAAAATGTGGATTGCAAGATTATTCCGATTCCCTATTATGATAAGGCTGTAAATGGAGCATTCACGGAAATGCATTATGAGGCGAAATTCCAAGGAATACGCCATTACGGATTATAAAAGCTATGATTTTTGAGAAGGAGCTTCGGACTGCATCGTGATGAATTCTCCCTATGATGAATATAATCCTGTTTTTTCTATAGAGCCTGCATTTTACAGCAGAAATCTGAAACGATTTACGGGAAAAATTGATTTATATACCCTACTTTTGTGACGGATGAAATTGATCCGGAGAATCCGAAGAAAGGAAAGCCTTCTACAATATGCGCTACTATGTGACTGTTCCCGGGATATTCCATGCGGATTACACCATAGTGCAGTCGGAAGGAATGAAAAAGGCCTATCTTGTAAAAATCTTTCAATTTTTGAAGGAAGAAAAGCTGCAGAAGAATAGAGAAGCAGAGGAAAATGCATTTGGAAAAATGAATGCAGATGAAGTTTTAGTAGAAATGTGTAAGAAGATTCTCGGTGCGGGATCCTGCCTCCTTGGAGAGAAAGAGGGGCAGGGAACGAAGGAAGTGGTAGAAAGTATTGAAACAGATTCTATTTGAAAAGGAATAGAGAGGGAATAGTTTATGAACTTGGCAGCAGATTTTTTATGATGAAGTGCGGGACGGATTCTATATCCCCGGCATGATAAAGAGAGCATGAGAGCAGAGATGCGCATTCTCTTTGAAATTGACAGAATCTGTAAAAATATGATATACCCTATTTTATTAGTGAAGGAACCTTACTGGGCGCAGTTCGAGAGGGAAACTTTTATTCCTGGGATGATGATATTGATGTCGTTATGCTGCAGATTCCTTCTCTCAATTTTTCCAAAGTCGTAGAAGATGAGTTGCCGAAGGCTTAAAGTTTTTCCTTTTGGAAGAGCCGGTTTGCAAAAATACAAGTATTTATGCAGGAATCAGCATTTTTGAGATGAAATTTCGGGAAGAAATTTTTGCATGAGTTTTATGAGTTTCCCTATCCTGCAATAGTTGATATTTTTTTGTGCAGGATGATCTTGCGAAAGATGCAGAGCTGGAAAATGCTCGGCATGAAATTTTTGAAAATGCTATGCGTCATGATACAGAATTTGGAGCAGGGGAAAGAGGAGGAGAAGACAGCACACTGAAGTTAATAGAAAAGCTTCTTCCTACTCATTTTACGAAAGAAGAAAAAGCTTCTTCCTCAGTTGTATCGTGTCTTTCATCAAATTTGCCAGAAATATAATGGAGAAGGAGAGGAAGTGGCAATCCTTCCCTACCAGTTGTTTCATCCTGAGGCAAAAATATCCTAAGGCGGTTTTCATGGAACAGAAACACTCTCTTTTGCGGAAATGCATTTCGGTACCGAAGGATTACGATATAGTATTGAAAGGGAGTTTCGGCGATTATAGAAAAGTTGTAAAAGCGGGTGGGGATCATGTTTACCCTTATTATAAAAAAATATGAAAAGAAACCTGAGCCATACTGAAGGATAAGTGGTTCTTTGACTATACTTTTCAGGAGAAGGATCTGGAAAGGCTGCGCGTAGAGAACTTCCGGAAATCGCTCATAGAAGTTTCTGGATTCCTTTGTACCTAGGAAGAGGAACTCGAGAAAGTGTTTTCGGAAGGGAAATATGAGGCAGTTCTTTCCGCGCCTGCTCTCCAGGAGCGTGTGCCGTAATGCTCGGAAACGCTATAGAGGAAAGGAAGGGTGAGGGGACGGAAAAGTGTCCACCTCTTTGGAAAGCTTTCTGTGAAGCACTCTTTCAACTGCATTCTTCCTTAACGGCACTGCTTGTCTATAAGGACACAGCGGAAGGAAAAGAGAACGAGCTGGAAGAGAAGATAGAACAATCGGAAAAAGAATCTAAAAGCAATCTACCATTGTAGAAAAATAGTAAAAGAACAGTTGGAAGGACTTGAGCGCTTCTGCAGAACCTGCGTGCGGCTCTGGAAAAAGAAATCAAAAAGACAGGTCGTTTTTCTTCCACTACAGTGCAAAGCACTTTTGCGGAGCCTTCGCCCGCTCATCGATGCTTTGCGGGGAGCGAGAAGATACGGAAGTGAAGCTGATGCCAATTCCTTTACTTTTGACCGAATGGGAGACGGAAGTCTTTCGGAGATGCACTATGAAGGGGAGAATTTTCCGAAAGAATACCCGATTACGGATTATAGAAGTATAATTTTGCAGCGGAACTGCCGGACTGCATCGTCATCGAATTCTCCTTATGATGCCTTTAATCCGGTTTGGAGTGTGGATCCTTTTTCTATAGTGAAAAAGCTAAAAGCAATATACGAATAAATTAGTCTACATTCCCCTGGTTTGTGACGGACGAAATTGACCTCAAGCAGAAGAAGACGGAAAAAGCCTTCTACAATATGCGCTACTATGTGACTGTTCCCCGGAATCTTCCATGCGGATTATACGCTTAGTGCAGTCGGAAGGAATGCGAAAAGCTTATCTCGAAAAAGATTGCCCGATTTTTGGAGGAAGAAAGGCTGCAGAAGAATAGAGAAGCAGAGGAAAAATGCATTTGGAAAAATGAATGCAGATGAAGTTTTAGTAGAAATGTGTAAGAAGATTCTCGGGTGCAGGTTCCCGCCTCCTTGGAGAGAAAGAGGGGCAGGGAGCGAAGGAAGTGGTAGAAGTATTGAAACAGATTCTATTTGGAAAAGGAATAGAGGGGAATAGTTTATGAACCGCAGCAGATTTTTTATGATGAAGTGCGGGACTAGATTCTATATCCCCGGCATGATGAAGAGAGCATGGGGCAGCAGAGTATAGAGTTTTTAACCGAGATTGATCGAATCTGTACATGCCATAACGTATCATATCAGTGCCGAACTTTGCTGGGCGCCGTGCGGGAAGGAAACTTTATTCCCTGGGATGATGATATCGATATCATTATGTTGAGGGATTCCTTTCGAGGTTTCAAAGAGGTGGTTAGTAAGGAACTTCTTCGAAAATGACCTTTTTTATGGAGATCAGGAGGCGGATTATAGCGACTTTCTTCCTGTAGTGGGTGTAGGAGATGCGGTTTTCGAGAGAAAGTACTGGAGGAATTTTTGTGAATTCCCGTATCCGGTCGGAGTCGATGTTTTTGTACTGGATGACCTTGCAAAAAGACCCCGAGAAAGAAGCGCAGCGAGAAGAAAAAGTTGGATGCTTTATTTGATTTGATTGATAGAGTGGAGAAAGGAAAAGAGAGTGAGGAAGCGCTACAGAAGGGCTTAGCTCCATTGAGGAACTACTGCATAAAAACTGAATACAGAGCGGAAAGCTTCTTCCGGAACTATACCGTGTTTTTCACGAAATTTGTCAAGAGTTTAATGGAGAAGGAGAAGAAGTGGCATATCTTCCCTTTCAGCTGCTATCATCCGAATACCTGCCTGGCGAAGGCTTTTCTGGGAACAAAGGAGCTGCCTTTTTGTGGAACCGCTTTTCCTGTACCGGGAGAATATGATACGGTGTTAAGAGTGATTTATGGAGAGTACCGTTCCTCAAGTGAAGGCTGGCGGAGCATAACTATCCTTATTTTAAGAAGTACGAGGAAAGACTTCGAAAAGATTTACAGGATAAGTGGTTCTTTGACTATACTTTTCAGGAGAAAGATCTGGAAAGACCGCGCGTAGAGAACTTCCGGAAATTGCTATGAAGTTTCTGGATTCCTTTGTGCTTAAGGAAGAGGAACTCGAGAAAGTGTTTTTCGGAAAGGAAATATGAGGCAGTTCTTTCCGCGCTCTGTTTCTCCAGGAGCGTGCCGTAATGCTCGGAAACGCTATAGAGGAAAGGAAGGGTGAGGGACGGAAAGTGTCCACCTCTTGGAAAGCTTCTGTGAAGCACTCTTTCAACTGCATTCTTCTTTAACGGCTCTGCTAGTCTATAAGGACACCGCGGAAGGAAAAAGAGAACGAGCTGGAAGAGAAGATAGAACAATCGGAAAAAGAATCTAAAGCAATCTCACCATTGTAGAAAAATAGTAAAAGAACAGTTGAAGGACTTAGAGCGCTTCTGCAGAACCTGCGTGTGGCTCTGGAAAAAGAAATCAAAAAGACAGGTCGTTTTTCTTCCACACAGTGCAAAGCATTTTGCAAGTATTCGTCCACTCATCGATGCTTTGCGGGAGCGAGAAGATACGGAAGTGAAGCTGATGCCAATTCCTTACTTTGACCGAATGGGAGACGGAAGTCTCTCAGAGATGCATTATGAAGGGAGAATTTTTCCGAAAGAATACCCGATTACAGATTATAGAAGCTATAATTTTTAAGTGGAACTGCCGGACTGCATTGTCATGAATTCTCCTTATGATGCCTTTAATCCGGTTTTGAGTGTAGATCCCTTTTTCTATAGCGATAAGTTAAAGCAATATACGAACAAATTAGTCTACATTCCTGGTTTGTGACGGATGAAATTAACCCTCAAGCAGAAGAAGACGGAAAAAGCCTTCTACAATATGCGCTACTATGTGACTGTCCCCGGATATTCCATGCGGATTACACCATAGTGCAGTCGGAAGGAATGCGAAAAGCGTATCTCGAAAAGATTTCTCGATTTTTGAAAGGGAAAGAAGACTTGGAAGAGAAAGCAGAAACACGAATAGGATACAAAGAAGAAGCGCTTCTTACTAGGAAAGAAGTCTTGGAGCAGATGGAGAAGAAGATTCTCGAGTGCAGGCTCCCGCCTCCTTGGAGAGAAAGAGGGCAGGGGACAAAGGAAGTGATTGCAATAATGAAACAGATTCTTTTTGAAAAGGAATAGAGAATATATTCATTTTCAAGTCGGATTTGTCCCCAAAAATTTGTATGGAGAAAACTCCGTAGGGGAGAAAATGAGGACGGAAAAGATATGCGAAAGAGAAAAAGAGCAAATTTCTCGTTACTACAGTCTTATGAGGAAGCGCATTCTACACTGCGAAGCTTTTATTATGGAGGGAAGAGAAAGAAGCGACCTCTTGTGCTGTGCCAGGAGGGGATGGAGAAAATAGAAGGGAAGTGCGGGTGAATTTGGCAGAGGCCGGTGGACTTACAGAACTTTTTACAGTATCAGGAAGCCTCTTTCGTACTTATCAGGCACTCTCAATAGCGGAATCAGGAATGGAATTTTTGCAAAAGGCGGAATCCGTCTATTTCAAATCAAGGATGGGATAGAGAGGACAGCAGTCCATAGTCTGATTCTATTCTTGACTCTATAAAGCCTCCATGTGGGACAGCATGGAGTCGATTTATCTTGCAGCAAGAGAGGATCCGTCCTGCGAAGCGCTGGTTATGCTGATTAGCTATTTTGAAAGAGCGGAAGGCGGCAGTTTCGGCGAAGCGCAGAATGAGAGGAGAAATTTTCGGAACATATTCCGCTTATCACGGAAGACTTTTTCGATAGAGGAGGAAACAACCGGACCTGATTTATATTCACAATCCTTATGATGACGCCAATTTAGTCACTTCCGTGCATCCGCGTTACTATTCTTCCAATTTGAAGAAGTATACCGACAATTTGGTCTATGTCCCTTATTTTACAACTATGGGGATTCTTAGTCACGGGGCTGCTTTTCGTCCCGCATTTTCAGAATGTAGACTATGTTGTCGCGCAGAGTGAAGAACATAAAAAGAGTCTTCCCAAAGAGGTTGAGAAGAAATGTGTGATATTGGGAAGTCCGAAGTTTGATTCTATTTTATCCGCTGTAAATCATCCTCCGAAGATGCCGGAGGAATGGGAAAGCATTGCGAAGGGAAGGGACTTATACTACTATAATACCAGCTTAGTGGGAATGCTGGAGAATACGGAGGCATTTCTGGAGAAGATGGAGAAGTCTTCTAGCTTGTTTAGAGAACACCCGAAACACTGTCTATTGTGGAGACCACATCCTCTTCTGGAGAATACCTTTCTTACGATGCGAAAGGACTATCAAAAGTCGTTTTCTTTTGTTTAAAGGAGAAATTTCTAAAGGGAAAAACTTGAATTTATGATGATTCCCCGGAATTGGAAAGGGCAGTCAGTTTGTCTAAGCTCTATATAGGAGATGATGGAACCTCTTTAATTTCTTTTATTTTCTGTTGCGGAAAAACCGTTGATTATTTTGGATAATAATCTTTTCAAGCAAGAGAAAAGAGGGAAGTTATAAGACTCTATTGGAATATTTTCTTTAAGAAAGGCGATGGAGGAGAGGTGATATGGAGAAGATGCCCTTGTGTATGAAGGTAGGGTTTTTACTTGTCGGACAGTTGAGGAGAAGAAAACTTTCCATTAAGAAAATTAATCTTTCGGAATGGGGTATTTCTGAAGAAGAAGCAGAGAGAATTCCGGGAGATGAGTATGGAGAAGCCTATTTTGATCATGGACGTTGATTTTGAGTCCGAAGGCAGGAAATCACTTCTTGATTTTAGAAAAAGGAAAGCCGAAACGAAGAATTTTACCTTTTCCGGATTTTTCCTATAAGCCTGATGCTTTTTGAAAGTAATCGGGTGGAGGATTATATTTCTGTAGGGGCGGAGAACTATCCCAACGATATTCGCTTTTCTCTGAAAAAACGTTATGTATTGAGGAGTTAAAAGGGACAGAAAATGGAGGAAAGACAAGTTCTATCATATTGAGGAGCATGTTTTGGAAAGCTGGGATATCCAATTTACTTTTCCTGTTGAAGAACTTTGCTCCGGATTTCTCCCATGGAGAAGATTTTCTTATGGATTACGGGAAAATGAAACGTATTGCCTGCAGGATTTTCTTTCGGATAAACCGCTTCCCCGTCCCTTTGACAAGGCATTTTCCCATAGTAAAATCAAAGGACATCGCGGTAAATATCGGCACTGCCGGAGAGAAGATTCATGCCTATTTTCAGCGTATCGCGCTTCAGGATGAAAAAATAGGGAAATAGAGGAATAGGAGAACATAGTATGAAAGCACTGATTTTAAATTCCGGAAAGGGAAGTCGCATGGGAGATTTAACCAAGAATCATCCCAAGTGTATGACGGAAATTGCCAGTATGGAGACAATCCTAAGCCGCCAGCTTCGGCAAATCGAGGACTATGGCATAAAGAGGTCGTGATTACGACAGGCCCCTTTGAGGACAAGCTGATTCACTATGTGAGAGCCTGGGCCTTGATTTGGAATACAGTTTTGTGCGGAATCCTCTTTTTGCGGAAACAAATTATATCTATTCCATTTATCTGGCACGGGAAGTCCTGAAGGATACGGACCTGCTCTTAATGCACGGAGATCTCGTTGTGGAAAATGATGTTTTCTTCGATTTTATGGAGCAGGAAGGCTCCCTCATGGCAGGGAGTACAACAAAGGAGCTTTCCGGAGAAGGACTTTAAAGGCGGAAGTCGAGGATGGAAAAATCACGAGGTGGGAGTTTATTGTTTTGAGCATGCCTTCAGTGCGCAGCCACTCTATAAGCTTAAGAAGGAGGACTGGGGACTTTGGCTCTCCGCAATCTGCGCATTTTGTGAGAGAGAGGATGAGGGAGAGACGAATTGGAAGAAGCTGTATAGCGGAAGAAGCCTTAAACACCGTGCTTTCTCAGTTTTCGCTTCGCCTCTATGATGCGGAAGAGAAGCTTTTGCCAGGAGGTGGACAATCCGGAGGATTTGACGGTGGTTTCCCTCCTGCTTCAGTGCCATTAAAAAGAAGACGGTTTATCTCAGCTTTTCAACGGATATCTTGCATAACGGTCATTTCACCCTGATAAAAAAGGCGAAGAGACTGGGAAGACTGATAGTGGGAGTCCTGAGTGATGAGGTGGTGTCCTCCTACAAGCGTTTTTCCCCTACTGCCTTTCTCGGAGAGGAAGGCCATGTTTGAAAAATATTGCCGGAGTGGACAGAGTGGTTGAGCAAAACAGTCTTTCCTACCGGGAAAACTTGGAAAAATATAAGCCGGATTTTGTGGTGCACGGCGACGACTGGCAAAAGCGGATTTCAGAAGCCGATTCGGGGAAGAGGTTTGCAACATTCTGGCAAGCTATGGCGGGAAACTTGTAGAACTGCCGTATAACAATAATGAAAAATACCGGGACCTAGAAAAGCGGACACGCGCGGATTTGGCTATGCCGGATTTTAGAAGAGGGCGATTAAGAAAGGAACTGAAGGTAAAAGGCTTTGTTAATGCGAGTGGAAGCCCTGGCACGGCTTAACCGGGCTGATAGTGGAGAACACCAAGGTCTATAGGACGGCGGGGCCCATCAGTTTCGATGCGATGTGGATCAGTTCTCTCTGCGATTCTACGGCAAAAGGAAAACCGGATATAGAGCTTGTGGATATGAGCTCCCGTTTCAGAACCATTGAAGATATTACCGAGGTTACAACCAAACCCATTATCTTTGACGGAGATACGGGCGGCATCAAAGAGCATTTTGTCTACACGGTACCGCAGCATTGGAGCGTCTCTGGCGTTTCCATGGTCATTATCGAGGATAAGACGGGACTGAAGAAAAATTCCCTCTTCGGAACCGAAGTGGAGCAGACGCAGGATAGCATAGAGAGTTTTTCCGAAAAGATTCGTGCCGGAAAGAAGGCACAACGGACAAAAGAATTTATGATTTGTGCGAGAATCGAGAGCCTGATTCTGGAAAGAGGGATGGAGGACGCTCTGAAAGAGCCTTTGCCTTTTGTGAAGGCCGGGGCGGATGCTATTATGATTCACAGCAGGAAGAAAGAGTCCGGAAGAAATTTTTCACCTTCGTGGAGCGATTCCGAAAAGAGGATTCGGAGACCTATATTGTGGTAGTTCCGACCAGCTTTAACAGTGTAAAGGAAGAGGAGTTTAAGAAAAGGGGCGTGAATGTCGTGATTTATGCCAACCAACTATGCGTGCCACCGTACCGGCCATTCAGAATGCTGGAGACCATTCTTCAAAATGAGAGAGCGGAAGAATGTGACAGTTTTCTCATGCCCTTTAAAGAGATTATCCGCTTGATTCCGGAAGAGGACCAAAAAGAAATCGGGATGATTTTTGCTTTTGAAGATTTTTGTGGTAAATCGGAAAAACATATTTTTCCCTTCCGATACTTTGCAGTAGAATATAGCGGAAATTTTTATCTTTATGATTGATTGAAACGGCGAAGAAGATTTACAATCCAAGCTTTAAAAAGATAAAAACGTAGGAGAGTAGGGGTAGATATGAGAAAGGATGTCATTGAGGCTACAAATTGTCCTCGGAAAAGGGGAATGTTAAAAAGAGAACTGGGGATTTTATTCGCAGAAATGCCTGGAAAAAGATTTTTCCTTGTAGCGGGAAAAATCCTTTCTCCGGTCTGGCTATAGGAAAAGAATTTGCGGAGTTGGAACAGGAGCTGTCCCTCACTGTGGAGCGCTTTTCCGCTTTTTCGGTAAATCCCGAGTTCTCGGAGGCGGTAGCGGGCAGTAAAGTCTTTCGGAGTTTTTCACCCGATGTGATTTTTGCGGTGGGAGGCGGCTCAGCGATGGACACAGCAAAGGCGATAAAGCTTTTTCTTCCTTGGAGGAAGAGGGCTTCTTCTAAAACCCTGGAAGGATAACGGCATTCCTTTGCTCGCAATCTCGACTACGGCAGGGAACCGGATCGGAATGTACCCCCTTTTCCGTTTTGTACAAGGGCGGGGAGAAGCTTTCGATAGAGGACGAAAGCATATATCCTCTGATTCGCGTAGAAGATGCAAGGAGCCTGGAATTCTTACCGCTTTATCAGAAGAAAGTGACCTTACTGGATGCCCTTAGCCATGCCATGGAATCGATTTGGTCCAGGGCGAGTGAGGGAGACAATCTCTATTACGGGAAGGAAGCGATAGACGGAATTCTTCGTCATGCGGATGCTTATCTGGAAAATGATCCTCGGTCATGGGGGCGGTTTCCGATGCGGCAACGCTTGCAGGAAAAGGCGATTGCCATTACGAAAAACGACGGGAGGGCATGCACTTTCCTATAAACTCGGGGAGCTGTTTTCTCCTTCCGCACGGCTTGGCTACAGCAATAGTAAATAAAGGAACTCTCTATCCCTTGCTCACGGAAAACGAGAGAGTTCATGACCCGGAGAAGCTTGTTTACCTTGCTCATTGCTTTGGGGTAAAGACCACACAAGAAGGGGACAAAGCGCTACAAGGCTTTTTTAGAGAAGGTGGATGTTCTGCCGAAGGAGAAGAGTTTTTATGAAGAGCGCTTGCGGGAGAAGTCTCCGGATGTGCAGTCTTTGAAGAGGCGGTGGAGATTCTTGCCAAGTCCGTCAATTTTGGAGCGGCTGCAGAATCACCCCATGAGTCTTTCAGAGGAGGAATTAAAACAGATTTACAGGCGAATTCTTATGTTGGAAGGATAGAAGAGAAGAAGGATGAAAGTAGAAGAGTTTTTGGAACGGATTCCGTCGGATTTTTTTACCGGCGTGCCGGATTCCCAATTAAAGGCACTCTGCGACAGTCTAATGGAGCGCTACAGGATTTCGAGCGGCATATTATTGCGGCAAATGAAGGGAATGCCGTGGGGCTTGCAGCAGGACATTTTCTGGCGACAAAAAAGGTGCCTACCGTATATATGCAAAAACAGCGGGCAGGGAAATGCCATGAATCCTCTGGCTTCTCTTTGCGCTAAATCCGTGTATGCGATTCCCATGCTTCTCATCATCGGCTATCGCGGAGAACCGGGGGTAAAGGATGAGCCGCAGCATGTTTTTCAGGGGAGATTACCCTGTCCTTTTTGGATTTGATGCGGATTCCCTACTTTGTTTTGGAGAAAAGAGCACAAAGGAAGAGCTGGAGGAGGCTTGCAAACGGTTTTGAAGACGTTTTTGCGGAAGGGAAGACAGGCGGCTATTGTAGTGAAGAAGGGAGCCCTTACGAAGGAGAAGTCTTATCCCTATAGGAACTCCTATTCTTTCTGTAGAGAGGATGCCATTCGCTGTGTTCTTCGTTACAGTGGACAGAATCCGATTGTTTCCACAACGGAAAGATTAGTCGGGAAGTCTATGAAATCAGGGATGCCGAAGGAGCAGGGGCACGGATTGGATTTCCTGACGGTGGGGTCTATGGGGCATGCCAGTTCGATTGCACTTGGGATTGCTTTGGAAAAGAAGAATAAGCGAATCTTTTGTTTGGACGGAGACGGTGCGGCGCTCATGCATATGGGAGCCATGGCGACAATCGGTTCCGTAAGTCCGAAAAATTTTTGTTCATATCCTCTTTAATAATGAAGCACATGAGACGGTAGGAGGGCAGCCCACCGTGATCGAAGACAGTCCATTATCGAGAGCTTGCGAAAGCGGTAGGCTATCGGAAGGTTTATCTGGCAAAGGAGAAAGCCGCTTTGGAAAATGCTCTTTCCGAGAGCGGAAAGGAAAGCGGCCCGATTTTTATTGAGATCGCTTGTTCCGTATTTTCCAGGGCGGACCTCGGAAGACCGAAGACCACCGCGATAGAGAATAAAGAAGCTATGGAAGAACTGTAAAAAGTGCTTTGCATCTTGTAAAACTACTTTGTATCTAATTAAACTACTTTTATACCTGATTATATAGCTGTAAAGATAGGGAAATTGCCGTGTGCAAGCTCCTGTTTTACAGCTAAAATTATCTTTTAAAAGTAATTTGAAAAATTACTTATATAATTTAATTCCATGGCGATAATATATACTGAGAGAAGCTTTTTATAAAGAGGTAAAAAAAGAAAAACTTAAAATTTAATTTTTCTGTTGACATCTCTTTAATATATGCTATAATCCAAATTGTAAGTGAATTGGATGACTTGCCGGACGGAGAAGCCGCTGAGTTCTCACCACTTACCAACAGATTCTGACCGGATCTGTTTGAGCAAAATCGGGGAAACCCGATGACGCAAAGCTATAGGGCCTGTAACATGGCAGCCAGTTGCGATCTTCCTGTAAGAAGATGTATAACAATCTATACAAGCTTTTTCATATGAAGATTCGGTTAACTGGCAACTAGAAAGGAATTCTAGCTGTCGGTTTTTATTACTCGAAAAGAAAGTGTAGAGTATTTCTTTTTCATCATATGGTGTCACCGCACAAACGGTTGGACATCGGCAAACCCGGGGAAATCCGGCGACGCAAAGCTATAGGGACTGTAAAATGTCAGCCAGCTGCAATCATGAATCCCTGACCAGGGTGAAATGATTCTGCTCCTGACTCCCTCGTAAGAAGGAGTTATGTATGAAAAAGGTAGCAAAATTAGTTTTACTTACAGCATTATTTGCCACATTTTTGCAATGACAGCTTTCGCTGCAAAAAGGTGATGCTCAGGCAGCTTTCAACAAAGTGAATGAAATCAGAGTTGCTAACGGCTTAAAACCCACTCACTTGGAACTACCAGGTTGAGAACGCTGCTAAAAGTAAGAGCAAATGAAATCGTAAGCAGTTTTTCCCACACAAGACCGGACGGAAGACCTTGGTATACTGCTGATGATAAGGTTCTCTACGGAGAGAATCTTGCACAGTATTATGACAGTTCTGAAGAAGTTGTTCAGGCTTGGATGAATTCTCCATCTCACAGAGCCAACATCTTAAAGCCGGATTTCAAAAAGTGGTGCAATCTTTACTGTTGAAGTAGACGGAGAAGTTTACTGGGCAGAGGAGTTTGGAATCTAATAAAAACTATAAAATTTCGTTTGAAGAATATGCAATAAGAAAACGTGAACCTTAAGAAAGAAATGAAAGGGCTGCTGACATATCATCGGTAGTCCTTTCATTCGTTTGAAAACAAAAGTTCTTTTTTCTCCGTGATTTCATAGTAAAGTAGAAAATACAGATAAGGGAGGGTGAGCCATGGAAGAAAAAAGAGGTTCGAGGCAGTACTTTTTATCGTTCAAAATAAAATGCATGGAAAATGATACGTGGCAAGGGAAGGTTATTTGGGCAGAGAAAAATCGGGCCCAATATTTTCAGAGCAGTTTGGAACTTCTGAAGTTAATGGATAGAGCATTGTTGGATGAGACTTTGTCTTTAGAGGATGAGGATGAAGAAGATGGAGAAGTCGTTAGCTGAGCTTTATGCCATAGATTTACTGGGTGTATTAATCATGGAAAGAGTAGACAGGGACTTTCAGGGGAGAGTTGATAGAACAGTACTCTACGAAGCGGGATCCCTTTCTATGGTGTTTTTGGACCTGATTAAGAAGATGGAAATGCAGTACGATGCGTGGGATTATCCGCAGACCTCCTCACAGGGACAGAAGCTTCCGGAGAGAGACAGAAGTATGTTTATCCCGACAGAAGAGGGAAGAAAAGACTTTGTGGATGAGGTGAGGACGCTCACCAAGCATTCCATTTTGGAAGAGCGAGGAAAGCTCGCCACTTTTTTTGTACATACGAAGTTCAGGCAGCATTGTACATGGCAGGGAGAAGTCTATATCGGAGAGAAGGAGAAGGCTTTCTCTTTTCAAAGCGTACTGGCTTTGTTAAAAGATTATGGAGAGGGAATGTCCGAGAGAGTAGAATCGAGAGGAATAGAGAAGATAAAAAGAAGGCTATGCAAGTCAGTCTTCTGTCTTTCTGCTTCTCTTTGCGTGCGGGAAAAACCGACCGGTACCATTTCCGGAAGAGAAATTCAGCTGAGCTTTTGACCGGGATAATTATCCCTTTACTGCGGAGGACGAGGAAGGGAAGGCCGTTGGATTTGAAATCGAACTGATGGAACGGATTGCGGAAAGGAAGGCTTTTACCTTTAAAGTTTTTACCTAAAAATCAATCCGCACTTGCTCCCTCTGTGATTACGAGAACTTCGGATATGGCGATTGGCGGTCTGTCTCGCATAGAAGACGAGGAGAAAAGACTCGGCTATTCTACCTCCCTATTTGACGGTGAAAGCTGGCCGTTCTTTTTAAGGAAAGACAGGGATAATCCGTCAGAAGAGAGTTTGGAAGACTTTCAGGGAAAGACGGTTCTGGTAAAGGAAGGCAGTGCCGCCGCATCCTTTCTCGAAGAGAAAAGAGGAGGAGGGCTATTACCTTAGTGTGGTACAGAGTAATGAAGATCCGCCCTGGAAGAGGAAAAAGACGGATGCCATTGCGATCTTCGCCCTGCCCTTTTGAAAATGCGGGAAGGAGACAACAGTTTAGAGATTCTCTCTCGACAAGGAAGAAGAAATCTTTTCATCGTGAGTCGCGGTCAAAAACCAGGAGATTCTCAGAGCCTTCGACAGAGGCTTTTCGAAAAATAAAGGAGAACGGGAGAATTTGAGGCGCTCTACCGGCGCTATGGCGTCTTATTTTTCCGAATAAAAACGAGATGAAAAAGCAAAAATTTTAAAAAGAGAAGTTATATCTTCTCTTTTGACGATAAAAAGGGAAGCTCATGAAATATTTTCATTTTTAATAAAAATTTTTATCGAAAAATAAACGAAAAGACAGGATGAACTGCCTGGGCGCGGGCGGCAGGAAATGCCGTAATATCGGAGGGAGCCGAAGTGAGTGAAGAGAAGATTTTCTTCTTCCGAAAATGGATGGAGAAAAAGAAACAATTGAAGGAGAGTCAGCTGGACCCTCTCAGTAAGACGATAAAGAATCAGCCCTTTAGAGAGTTGGCAGCGGAATTTTTGGAAGAGGGCAACTTCTTTGCTATTTTAATATTGTTGATTTTAAACTGTATAATTATCGATTCGGGTTTCGAGGAGGGAGATCTCTTGCTGATTCAGATGGCGAAGATTCTTCAGTCCGCTTTTTCCGCATGCGCTGATTACCAGAATGTTTGCGGATCAGTATGCCCTTTGACGCCTCCGGAGGATTTCCAGAATTCCTTGTGAAAAGCGCATACCGAGTTTGAAAAGCTGGATCTACCCATGTTTTTGGACTTTTAAGGTGGGAATTCATGTTGTCTCTGAGAAGAGAAATATCATCAATGCCTGTGATAATGCGAGAAAACGGCCTGTGATTCCATCAAAAAGACAGGGAAAGCTTTTTATCGTTACTACGATGAAGAACTCAGTCATATGCTGCTCCGCCAGCGTTTTATTGTGGATAATATTGAAGAGGCTATGAAGAGGGGATATCCAGGTTTACTATCAGCCCTTGATTCGATGCGCTTTCGAAGGAGGTCTGCGGACTGGAGGCTCTGGTACGTTGGGTGGACCCGCAGTTCGGCTTTATCTCTCCCGGAGAGTTTATTCCGGTTTTGGAAGAGTATCATATTATTCATTTACTGGATATTCACGTTGTTTCTCTGATTTGCCAGGCTTTTTCCAATATTCGGGAAAAGGGGAAAACATGGTTCGGTTTCTTTTAATGTTTCCCGTATGGATTTTTGAACTTTGCGATATTTTTGCGGAAATCGAGAAGCTTGTAAAAAGAATACGACGTGCCGAAAGAAATGCTGACTATGGAAATCACGGAATCCGTTTTAAATAAGAAATCCGGCTTTAATCAGTAACCAGATAAAGCGTTTTCACGAGGCCGGTTACAAGGTCTGGATGGATGATTTTCGGATCCGGCTACAGCTCTTTGAATATTCTGAAGGACTTTGACTTTGACTTGTTGAAAATCGATATGCTTTTTGTTGCAGGATTTCAGGAAAAAGTCTCAAAGAAATTGTCAGCTCCATCGTGGATATGGCTAAGAAAATCGGAATCCGTACGCTTGCGGAAGGAGTGGAGACGGAGGAACAGCTGGAGTTCCTGCGGAAATCGGCTGTGAAAAAGTTGCAGGGGTATTATATCGGTCGTCCCACGTCCCTACGAAGAAAGTATTGCCCATTGTAAGGAAATGGGCTTTCGTTTTGAGACACCGGGGAAGAGAAGATACAACGATGATCTCGGGAATGTCAATTTGCTTAGCGGGTATGCCCATATAAAGCAGCATGCTGCGTCCGAAGTGGGAAAGTACGTGGAAGGAATTCCTCTTTCCATTAGTGAAATGGTGGGCGATAAGCTGGAGTTTCTCTATGCTAACAAATCCTTCCAACAGGAGCTTTCCAGTGTCAGAGGATTAAGCGTGAAAGGCACGGAGGAAATTATTAATAATAAGCAGGAAGAGATGTATAAGGTGGTAAGACGTTTCTTTTCCAATCTGTCCGCGGGAGAAAGAGAAACGCTGGATACCATCGTGGGAGATACCTTCTTCAGTATTCAGGGGAAGAGAAATCAGCCACATTCCGGGAAGAAATGCTTATATTGTGAATCTCCAGGTCTATCAGGGGGAATTTTTAAAGCTGAAGCAGAAGAAAATGATTGAAAAGGTCAAAGACTTATATAAGGGGTATGAGCTGGTTCTCCTTTGGAGCCCCAGAATGGGACAGACAGAGTTGCTTTTACCTTAGGGCGGAAGGCAGAATGCAGCAGGAGGAAAAAGATTTTTCTGACGTGTTATGCCAGGGATACTTTTTCAAAGGAAGAGGGAAAACGCTTTTTCCAGTTCTTACGGCAAAAACAGTGCCCTAAAGGGGGAGAAAGCCGTCAAGGAAAAATACTTTATGGGAGTAGACGAAAACGGAAAGAAAATCGTCTTACTGGTGAGCCTTAAGGCTTCCATGCTGGATGAGGAGGAGAAAATCCTCTTGAGCATCAGACGCCTTTGGAATGCACAGGTCGCTTCTCTTGTTGCGGGGAAACTGGGCGAAGGTTTATAAGCCGGAAAAAAAGAAAAGAAGAAAAAGGGCATAATCCTATCTTTTTAAGAAAGAAAAAGATAGGATTACGGTTTTCTTAAAAAGAGCAAGAAAACAGGATTAAATAAGATAGAGAATTACGCTGTCTTTTTTTGCTGAAAAAATAGACGGATTAAAGCGAGTCTTTTGTGATATAATTCTAAATCGATGAAAAATACTTAGAAAAATAGATAAAAATTGGTCATATTCATGAATCTTATACTTGTCAAATAGCAAGGGTTTTGCTATAGTACATAGGATTTAAAATTAAAAAGATTAAAAACAGGTACTCTCGGCTTTTTTAGGATTGATACTATGCATCACGGATGAGCACAGAGAGAATAACATTGTGTCCCTAAAGGAGGAGGAGCGATGGAAAAATATAGCGTTTATTCAGCCTATGACTTCTTGGAAGCTTGGAAATATAGGCGATGCGACAGCGGTGGAAAGAGGACTGACAGGAACGGAGAATGGCAGTCTTTTTAGAGATGTTTTTAAATCGGCAATTGATAATGTAAAGACTACACAGCTGGACGTGGAAAATAAACAGTATTTACTGGCTACAGGCCAGCTTTCCGACGCCCACAGTCTGCCTATTGCGGAAGCCAAGGCGCAAATCAGTTTGGATTTGCTGGTAACTTTACGGAATAAGGCGTTGGAGAGTTATAACGATCTAATGAAGATCAGCCTGTAGGGATGAATGATAGAGGAGTTTTTCAGGTGCAAAAACTCAAGGAGATGTGGCAGAATCTGTCACAAAAATCAAAAAGAAAACTCTTAGGCATCATTGCTGCTGTGACGTTACTCGTGATCGTTGTAGCTGTTGTTTTGATTGCTAAAGGACAAAAAAACAGAATACCAGACCCTTTTCAGTTCTCTGAGTCAAAGCGAGGCACAACAGGTTGTTTCTCTTTTGCAGGAACAGAACGTTCCTTATCTTTATGACGGAAAGTCCGGTTCTCTTAAGGTTCCTTCTCAATCGGTAGATACCTTAAGAGCACAGCTTTTATCGAAGGGATACCCCAAATCCGGCTTTGCTTACAATATGTATATCGGGAATTCCGGTTTGATGACAACGGAGTCCGATAAGAAACAATATACTCTCTATGATTTGCAGGATCGTTTGAGGGGCAACCATTCGCCTGTTTGACGGCGTGCGGGATGCAAAAGGTAACCATTGCGGAAGGCACGGAGCAGAACTATGCCATAGAGTCCGATAATCCGATTCAGGCCAGCGCCAGCGTAGTGGTGACCATGGATGAAGGGCAGACTCTGAGCGAGAAAAACGCGGAGGCCATTAAGAACCTGGTGGCCCGTTCTGTAAAAGGAATGACTTTTACCAAGGTTTCGGTTTTTGATGCAGGAACCATGGAGGAAGTGGCTGCGGATGCGGAAGACGGCGCAAGCGGTTCCGGGACCAGTATGGCGAATCTTACGGCCACTGTAGAGAATAACATTGCTACCAATATTAAAAGGGTACTCGGGAAGATTTACGGCGGGGAGAACCTGGCCGTTTCCGTAAAGGGCACCTTGAACATGGCTAAGCTGGTTCAGGAAAACACGCAGTACTCCGTTCCGGAGAAGACGGAAGCCACAGACAAGACGGGTCTTCTTAAGAATGAGGAAGTGGCGGGAGAGAATGCCGGAAGTTCCGGTGAAAATGCCGCCGGTGTTGCAGGAGCGGATGCCAATGCGGATACGCCGCGGTATACGACACAAAACGGAAGCAACACCACGGTAGACGGCTATGCCAATTCCAGTGCCACCAGAGAATGGCTTTACAATGTTTTAAAAGAGCAGAAGGAAATTTCCCCCGGTGTCTTGGAGGATGCTACGGTTGCGATTGTAATCAATACGGATGACAAGAGCATTCCGGATGGAGATTTGATTAATCTTGTCGCGGATGCGGCGGGCATCAACAGAGAAGATGCAGAGAACAAAATTACGATTTTGCGCTCTTTGAATAAGACCAATGTACAGAAGACGGAAGAAGAACCGCTTCCGGAAGAGCCGAAGACAGTACTCGAGAGATTCCCGTTATGGGCATTAATCGGAGCGGGAGTATCCGCATTCTTATTAATTCTGATCTTGCTGATTCTGATTCTTCGTGCAAAGAAGAAAAAGAAGCAGAAGAAGCTTATGGAAGAAGAGATGGCGAACCAGGAGGCACTCAGTGTTAAGCCGAGTGATGAGATAGCACCGATCGATGACACACCGGATGAGTATGAGCTCAATGCGGAAGGCAGAATGATTCACGGCATGAAGCTGAAGAAGAGCATTGGCGAGTTTGCGGATCAGAACCCACAGGTTGTAGCAAAAGCTTATTCAAAGCTGGATGAGAGAAGAGGAGCAAAAACCTTGGCAGAAAACAGCACAGAAGTACAAGAAAGTAAAGTTAAAACAAATGCGAATCCGGAAGGCGCGGAGCCTCATCATAGCCTCAGCGGAAAACAGAAGGCTGCCCTCGTGGTAGTCTCCTGGGGGCTGAACGTGCGTCGCAGATATACAAATACTTGGGAGAAAAGAGACATCGAGGAGTTGACCTTTGAGGGTAGCCAAGATGGGAAAAACCACGAACTCGATGGTGGAAACCACCTTAGAGCAGTTCTACCGCCTGTGTCTTACGCATAAGATGATGACAGACGGCGGAATGGACTATGCGAGGGCCGTTTTGGAGAAAGCTTTTGGCGAAACAGCAGCAAAAGTCCCTTTTGGATCGTGTTTCTCATACCCCGGCATCCAAGCCTTTCAACTTCTTCTCCAAAGGGAGATCCGAAGGCGCTACTTTCTCTTTTACAGAACGAGCGTCCGCAGGTCATTGCTTTGATTTTTATCCTATATGGATGCGGAGCAGGCGGCGCAGGTACTGGAGAATTTAGCGGAAGCCAAGCGTATTCCTACGGTAGTGGCTATGGCGAAAGATGGATCGTGTATCCCCGGAAGCTATTTCCATCGTAGAAGACGAAATGAAGCGAAAGTTCGATACCATTATTACCAGTGAAGACAATATGAACCTCGGCGGTATTGATTTTGTAGCCGATGTCATGAACCATATCGATAGAAGTAATGAGAAGAAGATCTTCGATGAGTTGGATGTAACCGATCCGGATCTTTCTGCAGATATCAAGGACAAGATGTTTGTATTCGAAGACATCCTTACCATGGACGATCGTTCCGTACAGCGCTTTATCCGTGATTGTGATTCCAAGGATATCGTATTTGCCCTGAAGACGGCAAAGCGAAGAGATGAAAGCAGATTTTCTTCAACAATATGTCCAAGCGTATGGCGGAGACGGTGCATTCCGATATGGAAGTATCCAGAAATATCCGCTTGAAGGATGTAGAAGAGGCACAGCAGCGTATTGTTAACCTCATCCGTACCCTGGAAGATCAGGGTGAAGTAATCATCAATAAGGGAGGAGATGAAGACAATGTCCTCGTCTAGGAAGATTATCAGGTCCGCTTCGAATAAGGAGCTCTCCAACTATCTTGGCTCTTTTGATGAGGAAAAAGCCTGTGACCGAAGAAACTCCTGAAGATTTTTCAGGAAGAGGAGTCGACGGAAGAAGAGGATTACTTAGCACTTCCGGAGAAAAAAGAAGAAGATCCCTATCACGAAACCCTACTGCATCTGGCACTGGAAAAAGCGCAGCGCATCATCGATACTGCGGAGAAAGAAGCGCAGAGAATCAAGGAAGATGCAAAGGAGGATGGCTATAAAGAGGGATTTCGGGAAGGATATGAAAAAGGGGAAGGAAGAAGCGGAGGAGAGAATTTTATCCGAGCATGCGGAAGAGTTGGATGATTTTCGCCAGGAGCTGAACCGAACCTTACGTACCGTAGAAGATGCGAAGACGGAAAGACTGTATCGCTATATGGATGAATTAAAGGATGTGGCGATAGCCGTAGCGGAAAAGGTAATCTATGTCAGTCTTCGCTCCTCCGGAGAAGTCATCCGGAGGATGATTTTTAAAAGAAGCGGAAAGAATCAAGAAAACAGCCTGGCTGAAGATTCATATTGACCGTTTAGACTATGAAATGCTGGTAGAGACAGACGCGGACGTGGCATCAGAGCTTTCACAGGTTTCGGACAATATTAAGTTTGTGATTGTGGAAAAAGAGGAGCCAGGGGACACTCATCTTAGAGACCCAGGAAGAAATTGTGGATGCCGGGCATCGGCACCCAGATGGAAAAATCTGAGAGAAAGACTCAGGGCACCTGGATAACCCAAGAGAGTGTGTAAGTCATGTATGAGAATGTCCTCTCCACCATTAAAAAGATGGATCCGGTGGAGAATATCGGAAAAATTGAAAAATATAGTAGGAATGTCTATGGAGGCCTCCGGTACAGGGTAAGTCCAGTATCGGAGACATTTGTATGATATACAGTGATGAGACGGAATCTCAGGTCGCTGCGGAAGTGGTCGGCTTTAAGGGAGATCGTGTACAGCTGATGACCTACAAGAGTGCTATGGGGATTACGTCCGGTGCCTTTCGTTCGAAACACCAGACGTCGTCTCCGTGTTCCTGTTGGCGATTTTTCTAAAAGGGAAGAATTATTGATGCTCAGGGGGTCCCGATGGATGGAGGAGAGCCCTTTCCGACAGCGAATACTATACGGTAAATAACGCCTATATGAACTCCCTTGGACAGACCGCCTATTCGAGAACGTCTGCACTTCGGAATCAAAAGCCATTGACGGCCTAAATACCGTGGGAAAAAGGACAGCGTATTGGTATTTTTGCCGGATCCGGTGTCGGAAAATCCACACTTATGGGCATGATTGCGAGAAATGTCAAAACGGACATTAACGTTATTGCACTGGTAGGAGAGCGTGGTCGAGAAATTTTTGGAATTCGTGGAAAAGGATATGGGAGAAGAGGGAATGAAGCGTACCGTTCTGGTAGTGGCTACCTCCGATCAGCCTGCCATGCTCAGACTGAAAGCACCTCTTGTTGCAACCACGATAGCGGAATATTTCCGAGATAAGGGGATGGATGTGCTCCTGATGATGGACTCTCTGACCCGTTTTGCCATGGCGCAGAGAGAAATCGGTTTGGCAACGGGAGAACCGCCGATTGCGAGAGGCTATACGCCTTCTATTTATGCGGAATTCCCGCGACTCTTGGAACGGGCGGGAGCCTTTAAAAAGGGCTCTATTACCGGCGTATATACCGTCCTGGTAGAGGGTGATGATACGAATGAGCCGATTGCGGATACGGTCCGCGGTATTTTTGGACGGACATATTGTGCTTTCAGACAGCTTGCTGCGGAGAATCATTATCCCGCTATTGATATCGGAATGAGTATTTCCCGTCTTATGAATGAGTTGGTTTCGGAAGAACATAAAAATCCGCCTCAGAATCCGAAACACGCTGGGACTCTATAGAAAGAATTCGGATTTGATTTCCATCGGTGCCTACAAAAAGGCAGTGACCCCAAACTTGATGAGGCGATAGAAAAATATCCGCTAATCAATGAATTTCTTAAGCAAAAAAAGTAGAAGAATCATTTTCCTATGAAGAAACAGTAATAAAAATGGAGGAAATTACCGATATCTCTTAGGGAGGTAAAGAAATTCCCTAAGAAGAAAGGGGCGGAGCGGAATGAAAAATTCAGCTACAGTCTGGAGGCAGTTTACCAATTTAAGCAGAAAATCTTAGACAAACTTAAGAAAGAATATGCTGTGAAATTGCAGGACGTGCAGATGCAACAAAGACTTTTGGAAGACTTGAGAAAAGGAACTCCATCACTATGAGGAGGAATTTGAAGTCGTCAAAAGGGAAGGATGTTCTATCGAAAAACATGATGATTTATGTGCGCGGACTGGAAAGAATGGAAAAACGCATCAAAAAGGAAGAGGATGAACTTACCCGCCTCACTATTCTTGCTGAGGAAAAAGAAAGAAGTGATCAAGGCAAACATGGACACCAAGGCCTTTGAGAAATTGAAGGAAAAGAAACTGGAGGAGTACCATGTCCTTGGGCAGAAAGTCGAAGAGGCCTTTATTGAGAATTCGTTTCTCATGCCAGAAAGGCCTGATTAAGCGGGAGAAAATATGGCGGAACTAATGATGCTGAACAAGGAAATCAGCGCAGGTAAGAGCAGTCTTATTCAACAGAACTCGGTATACTCATCGGGAAAAGAAAACAGAAAAAAACGGAAGATAGCGGAAACGCTCCCTTAGACTTCAGTAAAGTTCTTCGGGCTTCGAAGGAAGAAGGAGAGAAGAAGGAAGAAGTTCGTACGGAAAAAGACGATAAAAAGGGAAGCGTCGAAAACAAAAAGACGAGAATAGCGGAAAAGTAAAAGAAACCGGACGAGAAAAAGACGGAAGAAAAGAAAACGGAGAATAAGAAAGAACTTTCGGAAGACGGAAAAAAATGGCCACGCTTCTGACCGAGAACAGTTTCTTGATTCAAAGAGACCAGCTCAAGGTGGAATTACAGGCCAAGACGGAAGAGGGGAAGCCCTTTCGATAGCCGCTGTGCAAGAGTCGGGAGAGAAACTTCCTGAAGTTCTTGCAACAGTAGAAAAGCAGTCAGCCGGAGATAAAGAGCTTGCAGCTCCCGCAACAAAAGGCGGCAGCTGCCGAAACGGTCCTTCCGAAAGAAGAGAAAGCTGAAGAGCAGGAGACTGTGTTTTTCGGCTGTGATAACGGAAAAAGCAGCCTTTACAGGAGGAAGAAACGACTGTAAAGGATGAAGTAGAGACTAAGTCTGCAAAGAAAAAGCGGAGAGAGAGTTGCAAGACCGGATTTAAAGAAAGGAAGAGCTTGCACCCGAGCATGCCGTAAAAGCCGGAGAGTTTGTTCCGGAAAGAGCCGGAGAGCAGCCCTGTTCAGAAAGCGGAGGAACCGCTCAGACTTTATACAAAAGAAGAAAGCATTCCTGAAGACGTGGCAAAGTTTTTAGGAGAACAAATCGATTTTTCCAAAGGAGAAATCAAGATAGAGTGGAGCCCAGGACACTGGGACAGATTACGGTAAAAGTGAATTTCTCCGCTGGTAAAAGCCAATTTGGTCATTCTTGCGGAAAATCCGAAGACCCCTATCCCTCCTGCAAAACGGCGCGGTGGATATGGCCAGAATTTTTGGAGCAGAAAACCGGAGAAGTCACGAAGGTCGTTGTCCATGAGGAAACGAAGGGAGAAAAATCTTTTCCAAGAGAATCCTTCTCATAACAATGGAGAAAATAAGGATGAGGCGGAGCGGAGACTCCGTGAAGAGCTGGAAGAAAGAAGAAGAGGCAACACGGAAGGGTTTATCCACAGAATGAGACTCGGTCTTAGTGAGTAAGGAGGAAATATGGCAGATATACGCGGTGTGTCTTCGGCTACAAGCCCCTATGAGGCAGGGAGCTATACAGCGAAGTCCAATGCTAAGAAATACATTAACCATTGAGAGTTATTTCAAACTTTTTATCCGCACAGCTTGCCCATCAGGATATGTCGAATCCCTATGGACAACAGTGAAATGATGGCGCAGATGACGCAGATGGCGATGGTACAGAGTTTGGGAACCATGACCAGCAACATGAAGGAAGAAATGGCACTGACCAAGACAACCTATCTTGCCGGCTTGATCGGGAAGGATGTCACAGTTAAGGTGCCTGATGCGGACAAGAATCCGGACCCCAATGCGCCGAAGGAGAAGAGCGGGATCATTGCTTCCGTCAACATGAAAGGGACGGAAGCCACGTTCCGTATTGAGGGAGATACAACGGAATATCCTTTAGAGAGTCTTTTGCAGATTGGAAAGCTCAGTACGGGAACTGCAACAACAGCGGCGACTGCTTTGAACGCTACAGGTACGCAGGGGGACAGCTGTCGGCGCACGGCAACAGCAGGCGCTCAAGCTCTCACGGTGCAACGCCTACCGCAGGCGCCCAAGCCCTCACGGCACCGTCTCACAGGCGTTCGCTCACGGTACAACGCTCTACCGCAGCGAGCACAGGCACGGCGACTCCCGCTAAGTACAGGAGGGAGCAACTGCACCGAATCCTGCCGGAGCAAGCGCTACATCTGCTATAGGAGCACAGACCGCTCCCGGAGCAAGCGCAAATTCCGGAGCGCAGAGCACTACGGAAGTAGGACCGGGTGTCGGATTACAGAGTAATGCGGTGACGGGAACAAGCGGAAGTCCAAGCACTTCGACATCATCGTAAGCGTACGGGATGACCATGTATAAAAACGAAAATTAAAAATTTAACAATATTCTTTATACAAAAACAAAAAAATGGTCGATAAAAGAACGTGAAACTTACAGACAAAAACAGAACCTCTTTTGAGAATGCACAATGAATTGAGGAAAGGATAAGAAAATATGTTAAGAGCAATGGATTCTGCTGTAGCAGGTTTAAGAGCACATCAAAAATAAGTTGGATGTTATCGGTAACAATATTGCAAACGTAAACACTTTTGGATTTAAGGCGCAGACCTACAGTTTTAAGGATGCGATGTATCAGACATCCTCCACTTCTTCCGGAGGTAAGCAGGAAGCAACAGGTAATGCAACCATCGGTGGTGCTAACCCGGCACAGTACGGCTATGGTTCTCTTACGGGTTCCATTGCGACGGACTATACATCCAGTACTCCTTCTTATGTAGGCGGTTTTAATGCTTCTATCAACGGTTCCGGTTTCTTTGTAACCAGTGCATCCAATAAGTCCATCGAGTTGGATCCGGCAAATACGAAGACCACCACCGCAGAGATGAAGAAGAACAACTTTGCATACACCAGAGTAGGACAGTTTTCAGTAGATGCAAACGGATATATCGTAGATGCAAACCATAACTTTGTTTACGGTTTCCAGCCTGATTCCTTGACGGAGCCGACCAAGTACGGAGACGGCGGAAAGAAGCTGGTACCGCTTAGAGCACCGGCTGCGGATAATGCAGGAACGGTTACTCTTACGGGAACTCCGGTATTTACCGGCTTTGCAGCACAGTTAAAGTCCGTGGAAATCGGTGAAGACGGAATCGTAAAGGGAATTATTGATAACAAGACTCCCGGAGTCGGAGGAGCCGCTGCACAGGTTACTTCTGTGTCAGTTGTTTTAGGAAAGGTAGCGGTAGCGACATTCCAGAACCAGGAAGGTCTTACCAAGGCGGGAAACAATACATTTAACGCAGGGTGTAGGCGATAACACGGGATATATTTCCGCAACAATGCCGGGTGAAGGTTCCACCCCACCCTTATGGCAGGATACTTGGAGGCTTCCAACGTAGACCTTGCTAAGGAGTTCTCGGATATGATTACCGCACAGAGAGGTTTTCAGGCAAACTCCAAGATCATTACCGTATCGGATGAGGTACTGCAGGAACTGGTTAATATGAAGAGATAATTTTTGAATTAACAGAGCAGCTATGAGGTTGCGAGATAAGGAAAGAAAGAAGGGAATCTTTACAGTCTTCCTTATTTCGCATCCTCGTTTTCTAAGTAAAGAGAGCTTACTTTATATCATTAGGTTGAAGAGAGAAGGGAATCATGATTCGCCCTAACCAAATTAAACGGAGAAGAAATTTTTCTTAAATTATTTTCAAGTTTTATACATACGACAAATTCCGGAAACAAAAATCAAGCTGGCAAATGGTGATTTTTACCTTGTCAGGAGACAGTGTTGAATCAATCGTGAAGCAGGTACAGGAGTTTTTGGGAAATTGCTTTTACCTTTTCAGAACAAGCTCCATACAGGAGAAGATGTTTATGAAAGTCAAAGGGGAAAGAATAGACCTGAAAAGGGATAAAAATTGCAAGGGAGGCAGTTGAAAAGACCATGGATTTAACAATGCTAATCGGCTGGATCTTAGCCGCTGTATTAATCGTTAACGGAATCGGTGTGGATAAGCTGGGAGAATTTCTGGGACGTTCCCAGTGTGCTTATCGTTATCGGAGGTACCATTGCGGGACTGGTTGCCTGCTATCCCTTCCGTATCTTAAAGGAAGTTCCGAAACATATTGCAATTTGTCTTAGGGGCGGAAAAAAATACAACATTCCCAAGACAGTAGATGCTATAGTTGACCTGGCCCTGATTGCAAGACAGAGCGGATTACTTGCGCTGGAAGAAAAAGCGGAGGAAATCAAGGAGCCGTTCTTTAAACAGGCTGTGGTCATGATTGTAGACGCCAATGACCCGGATAAGGTTAGAGCGGCACTCGAAAGACAAGTAGAAGATATGATGACCCGGCATGAAGAAGCCAAGGGACTTTATGTAAAAGGCTCGGCTTTGGCGCCGGCTTTTGGTATGATTGGAACTCTGGTAGGATTGATTAACATGCTCAAAGGAATGGACCTTTCCGGTTCGGGCGGTTCCAGTACCCTGGGACAGGATATGGGTGTTGCCTTGATTACCACTTTTTTACGGCTCATCTTTAAGTAATGTTATCTTTCACCCTATTGCACAAAAACTCACAATAAGAGATAATGAAGAGGTGCTTTACTGCCAGGTTATCATTGAAGGCGTTATTGCAATCCAATCCGGAGACAATCCGAAGGTAATCAGAGAAAGACTTCTCGCCTCTCTTGATCAGAAACAACAGAAAGAAGCTTCTGGCTAAAGCCGGAGCTGCCGGCGGAGGTGACAAGTAATGAAGAAAAGAGGCGGAGGCGGTGACGAAGGCGGATCCTGGATGGACACCTACGGAGACTTGGTAACGCTCTCTACTGACGTTCTTCGTGCTTCTCTATTCCATGTCCAGCCTGGATCAGGCAAAATGGGATGTCTTTGTTCGCTCTATCTTTCCGAACGGAAGGCCGGGCGAAGAATCGGCAGAACAGATAGTCTTAAACGGACAGGTGACGAATGAGGATGGAAAAGGTTCCGTGGGAGACGGCTCGGTTCCTCCTGAACGAGGTCAATCTGAACGATCCGAAGGAACTCTACCTGCAGATTGCGAAGGCTTTTGAACGATGCAGGAATTTCCGGGGTGGAAGTTTCCCGAGGAGAGGATTATACTTTTTGTTGTGTTTAAGGATAAGGCCTTCTTTAATGGAGACAGTTCCGTCATTACACCGCAGGGACAAGAGACTTTAACGGTATTTTTGCAATGCGCTGGCTGATCAGGCGAAATGAGATCTCTCAGGTCAACATCATGGGACATACCGCTCAGGGAGATCCGAACAGAGCCAATAATCCGAGAAATGACAGAATGCTTTCCGTGATGCGTGCTGCGGAGGTTTGCCTGTTTATACAGGGACGGGGAATTATTTCTCCGGACAAGCTGGTCAGCATAGGCTATGGGCAGTTTCATCCCATTGCCGAAAATGATACATCCGATGGCAGAGCCAAGAATAGGCGCGTGGAGATTCTACTCATTGATCAGGGGTGCGCAGATTCGAGGTTTGGATGAATATTTCCGGGAATACTACAGCGGAAAAGAACAGCGATAAGACAATCGTAACCGACGGGGTTCCGGAAAATATTCAAGCGGAAGAAAACGGACAAGCACCGCAGGAGGTGGCAGGAGAAGGGAATGCGGAAGCAGTACCTGCAGAACAGCCACAGGCAGTTCCTGCAGAACAGCCACAGGCAGAAACAGTTGACGCAGGCGCTACGTCAGCTTCGGAGTAAGGATAGAAGTCCGAAGCATACGAAAGGAGTTATGTGGGAAAGGAAAGCTTTTTCACAAGAGTTCAGGAAGAGGTTTATAGATGGCAGATGTACTATCCCAAAAGCCAAATCGATGCACTTCTGAAATCCATGCAGGACGGTCCCCCAAAGAGGAGAAAAGAGGAACCGAAGGCTGTAGAGGTTTCGGTCCAGGAAAAGTCCGAAGAAGGAGGAAGCTCCTGCTAAGGAAGACAATTTCAGTAAGTACGATTTCTACAGTCCGAGAAAGTTTACCAAAGAGAAGATTCGTTTGTTAAAGAGCATCTTTGATAACTATGCTCGTATTTTGACATCTCAAGTAAACGGTATTTTTCCGAACTATGACGGATATTACGGTTTTAGAGTTAAGGGAAACAAGATACTACGAATATGTCAATGCGTTCCATGAAAATGATTGTATGACCATTGTGGAGACTCATGTAGACGGTAAGGGCACCAGCAATGTACCGCTTATGAGTTATATCTCCCCGGGGCTTACATTGACTTTGGTAAGCCATATGCTCGGCGGCACGGACTCCGTTATGAAAGACGGACGGAGACTATCGTTACACCGATGTGGAGATGGCACTCTACAGACGAATCATGGAATACATCGTCCATGCTTTGGGAGACGGCTTCAGCAACTACATCAATGCGGAGTTCAAGATTTCGAAAGTAGAGACCAACCCCTCTATGGTACAGGAAGTCGGTCTGGATGAGACGGTAATGATTGTAGTTTCTGAATGTAGACATTTCCGGCCTCGCGATGGAAAGAATCAGAATATGTCTTCCGGGAACCTTGCTGGAACATATGTTTAAGATTATTGACAACCGGAAGCATCTGGCAAGAGGATTTGCCTATGAAAACAACCAGGATGTGATTATGGAACATCTGCGCGCTTCCGAATTTTCCCTTAACAGGGGCAGCTGGGCATTGTTAAGCTGGACATAGAGGATTTGTATCACCTGAAGGTGGGAGATGTAATCGACCCTGAACAAGGAGAAAAGATTCTTCTGTAAAGCTCTATGTGGGAAGACAGCCGTGGTTTACCGGAAAAATGGGTGTATTTAAGAAAAAAACATAGCCGTTCGAATAGAAGAACGTATTATGCAAAAAGAAGAACTGCCGAAAGATGATACAGAGGGTTTTACTCAAAAGTCCGGATGAACCGGAGGAGGATGATGAAGAATTAATCAGCAATCCCGGTATTGACGCGGAAGACCTTCAGGAACTTTTGGATACGGATCCTTCCCTGGATGAATAGGGATGCAAAAATGATTCTTTAGGCGAAATCGCCTACAGATATAGAAAGCAAAGATAAGGATAGGGAGAAACGAAGATGGCAAAGATTTTGTTAGTAGACGATGCAGCGTTCATGCGAATGATGATTAAGAATTCCCTGACAAAGGGCGGATTTGCTGATTGCACCTTCGTGGAAGCACAGGATGGCATGGAAGCGGTAAAGAAATTCGAGGAAGAGAATCCGGATCTGGTCATCATGGACATCACGATGCCGAATATGGACGGTTTGCAGGCTTTGAAGAAGATCAGAGAAGCACATCCGGATGCAAAAGGTGATTATGTGTACTGCAATGGGACAGGAGAGCATGGTTGTGGATGCGATTAAATCCGGTGCCAAGGACTTTGTTGTGAAGCCCTTTAATGCAGAGCGTATCACTTCCACGGTAAAGACAATTTTAGGAGTTTAAGAGAGTAGAGGAAGAGTATGTCGTTTTTAAATTCATTCGATATCAGCGCTTCGGGCCTTAGTGCTCAGAGAGTTAGAATGGACATTGCTGCAGAGAATATCGCAAATGTAGATACCACCAGAACGGAGTCCGGTGGTGCCTACAAAAGGAAAGATGTGGTTTTGGAAAGTTATGGAGACCGCTCTTTTCAGCATGCGCTTCGGAATGCAGCGAATGGCAAAGGCTTCCGGGGTCAGCATGCAGGAGTAAGAGTGCAGGGCGTTATTACGGACGATCGGGAAATGAAGAGAGTCTATAATCCCAACCACCCGGATGCCGACGCTGACGGTTATGTGAAATTATCCGAATGTGGATGTCTTGAAGGAAACCATAGACTCCATGTCCGCTACACGTTCTTATGAGGCAAATGTTACAGCCCTGAATGCGATGAAGACCATGGCACAGAGAGCTTTGGACATTGGAAAATAAATAAGATAAGAGGATGATTGGATTTTTAGGGAAAATAAAGGAGTATGATAGATGGGTGCCACGAGCTTCAATGAAATGGAATTCGATGCCATAGGCGAGATTATGAATATCAGCCTGGGTTCATCGGCAACAGCAGTATCCACACTTCTTGGCACGAAGGTGAACATTACCACTCCGATTGTACAGGTGTTGACGAAGGAAGATTTTGACTTCCAGGACTTTAGAACCCTGCAGTTGGAGTTGAAATTTCGTATGTAAAAGGGCTCAGCGGAAAGAGCGTTATGCTTTTTCTCCCGAAATGATGTGCGTGTCATCGTCTCGATGATGATGGGGGCAGAGATTCCGGAAGAAGAATTCGTGATGGATGAAATCAATGCCAGTGCGATTCGGGAAGCCATGAACCAGATGATGGGGGCTTCCGCCACGGCTTTATCCGAATTTTTGGGCACAACCGTGGATATTTCCACCCCGATTTCCTATGAGATTGACGACGGAAATGCGTTTAAAGATAAGTACTTTCAACGGAGCGGAAGACAGCGTCGTTATTCGTTTTACCTTAGAGATAGAAGGAAAGCTGAGTAGCGAATTTATCAATATCATGTCTGTAGACCTTGTGAAGCGTCTTTTTGGAGCCGTTTAAGGCACAGTTCGGCATAGAAGATGACGATGATGAGTACATTCCTTCCGAAGAGCCGGCAGCTCCGGTAGAAGCCCCGCAGGCGGAAGTGCAGGAGGCGGCACCGGCAGAATCCCCGGCGGAAGCACCGCAGGCTGCGAAGTCCGGCCCGATTGACCAGGCACAGGCAGATGCTCTTCTGGCAAGTCTGTTGCAGGCACAGGCGGAAGAGAGCAGTGCTGAGGCTACACAGCCGGCATCCACGGACAATGCGGCACCGGCAGAAGAATCAGCCTCCGAAGCAAGAAGCACAGGCAACACCGGTTCAACCGATGCCGGAAGCAGCTCCGGCACAGCCGATTCCCAGGGGGCACCCTCCCGGGCGGCGCACCCGCTGGCGGCGCTCCGCAGGCTATCCCCCAGGGAATGGTTATGGGCGGGATGATGGATCCCATGACGATGCAGCTGATTACACAGATGCAACAGTCTCAGACCCAGATGATGGAGCTCATGCGAGAGATGCAGAGCGGAAAGAGCAGTAAGGCGGCTCCTGCAGAACCCAGCATCATAAAACCGTTAAACTCCAAAGAATTTTTGGATGATGCAGAGGAAAAGAAGAAAATGCCAGCAATCGTGAACTCCTGATGAAGGTTCCATTTGGAGATTTCGGTAGAAATCGGAAGAACCAGAAAGCTGGTAAAAGGATATCCTCGAGTTTACACAGGGCTCTCTGGTGGTTTTGGATAAGATGGCCGGAGAACAGGCGGATCTTTACGTAAACGGAGAGTGTATTGCAAAGGGAGATATCGTAGTTGTAGAAGATAACTTCGGTATTCGTATTACGGAAATTTTAAAGAAAGACATTAATGAGGAGAGCCTATAATGTTCGCTGAGGATAGCATTTCCCTGGTATCCGGATTTCTCCTTCTTTGCCTTTTTATCTTAGGAGCCTGGACCTTAAATCGAATCATCGGAAAGTACGGCAAACATTTTCAAAAGGGCCGCTATATGAAGGTGGTCGATCTCATACAGATTGCACAAGACAGACAGCTGTTTATTCTTCAATTGGAGAAGGAAAACCGCTGTCTACTTCTGGGTTCAGGACCTGAGGGAATCAATCTCATTACTGAGCTTAGGGAAGAGTATGAAGAGGTAGAATCGGTTATGAAGGAAGGTCGATTCAGGATTTTATTCGGTCGATCGGTGGGAAAAAAAGAGGGAGATTTTTCCGGCATTTTTTCAAAGCTTTGAATACGAAAAATGCAGATAGAGTAGAAGGCGAAGGATCGCGTATTTCGGAAAGGAGTCCGGATGAATGAATTAGTAACTGGATTAAACGGCGGGTCCGTGCCAACACTGGAATTGATTTATCTCTTGACCTTGGTGGCATTGCTCCCGTCTATTGTCATATGATGACTTCTTTCACAAGAATCATCATTATCCTTTCTTTTACGAGAAATGCGATGGGGGTGCAGCAGACTCCGCCGAATATGGTTTTGGCGGGCATCGCCTTTTTCTGACGCTGTATATCATGTCTCCTACGATTAATAAGATTAATCAGGAGGCTTATGAGCCTTATAAAAAGGGTACGATTACGCAGGAACAGGCTCTGGAGCGTATGGGAGACGATATGAAGAATTTATGCTCCGCAATACGGAGAAAAAGACCCTGGATCGCTTCGTAGGGAATGAGTAAGACCGAGCTGAAAAATGATCCCAAGGACTACCCTCTAACAGTGGTAGTGCCCGCTTTATGACTTCCGAACTGAAAAGAGGCTTTACTGCGGGATTTTTGATTTATCTGCCGTTTTTTATTGATTGACGTCGTGGTTTCCACCACCTTGATGGCTATGGGAATGGTTATGCTTCCTCCGGCTATGGTGTCTATGCCGTTTAAGTTGCTCTTGTTTATCACGGTGGACGGTTGGAATCTGCTTTTTGCAAGTATGGTGAACAGTTTTTCGTTAAAGTCCGAAAGGAAGTAAGACAGAGCAAGCAGAGAGTAAGAGATAGGCTCTTCATGGAGGAAAACGATGGAGAGAAGCAGAGCGGGAGGAAAGGAGTAGAAATGCTGGATAGTAACCAAATCCCTGGATATTATGAACCAAAACTTTTATGTTGGCGCTTCGAATAGCCCTGCCTTTTTCTTTTTGATTAGTATGATTTTTGGGTATTGTGGTGGCTATTTTTCAGGCGGCAACCTCTATCAATGAACAAACCTTAAGCTTCGTGCCGAAGCTGATTGCGATAGTCATTCTGCTTTCCGTCTTGGGCAGTACCCTCTTGAAGACCATGCAAGACTTTTTGTGATGATTTTAGGTCTGGTGGCGGGAGGATAATATGTTTATCTTATTTTTCTTTTTATCGTCATGCGCATGAGCGGAGCCGTGGCATTTAACCCTATTTTCGGTAGGGTGAATTATCCTGCGAGGGCCAGAGCGGCACTGATTTTGGCACTATCCTTCTTTTGCTATAGCTATACGGGGGAAAGCTAAATGTGGTACCGAGCAATTTTATCGAATATGGCTTCCTTCTTTTAAAAGGGAACTCTTTGTAGGATTTTGTCTCGGTTTTGCTATGGATTTGACCTTCCTTTCCTGCGATTTGCCACTTCCGTTATTGATTTTTCTCTGGGGTTAAGCATGGCGCAGGTCTTTGACCCGCAAAGCAGCAGTCAGGCCACCGTCAGTACGGGTCTGTTCTATACTTTCTTGCTGCTCATATTTCTCTCTGTAGACGGTCACCTTCGGTTTTTGGAAATTTTATTCAAAACCATAGATACCAATCCCTTCGGAGAAGTATCCATCCGGACCCTGCTTATGCCGAAGCTGATACTGAACCTCTTTGTTGCTTCCATGAAAATGGGCTTTGGAGCTGGCCTTTCCCATAATGGGAATTGAGCTTATGACCGAAGTGGCTTTGGGCATTCTGATGCGGGTTATTCCGCAGATTAATATCTTTCAGGTTAACTTTCAGTTAAAAATTTCCCTGGGATTTATAATGCTGTATTTCCTTCTCGTTCCTATATCGGACAAAATGAACGATATTATTCGCAGTGCTTTTTGATTATTTGGGACAGGTCATGCGTCTTTTTGTAGGATTAGAGAAGGTCGAAAAACGGTTGGGAATTAAAAAAATACTTAAAAATCATGCATTTAACTGTGGAAGTTTTTCACGGTTTTAGGTACACTTAGGGGTAGAGGTTAAAAGCAGAAGGAGAGGTAGATAGTGGCTGACGGCGATAAGACCGAAGCGCCTTCCGAAAAAGCGGCAGGATGCGAGAAAAAGAAGGTAATGTCTTTCAAAGTGCGGATATTGTTACGGTAGTGGTTCTTTTTGGGGTATTCTACGCGGTACGCTTTAAGATTCCCTTCATTTATAAGGACTTACGTAATTTTCTCTCTTTCATACTGGAATTGATTCAGGAAAGAGAACCGGTGTCCAGTCAGATTTACTATCGCTTTTTGTGGCTTTTTGGTCAAGTCTGCGCTGCCGCTTTTTGCTCATTACGATGTTCACGGGAACGATTTCAAGCCTTGTGCAGACCAGGTTCAACATCAGTTTTAAGCTGGTTGTACTGAAGTTTTCCAAGCTGAGCCCTGCAAGAGGCTTTACAAAAGGTTTTTTCCAAAAGAAACCTTGTAGACCTGATTAAGAATATAATAAAAATTGTACTTTTGATAAATTTCCTTTATTCTATACTGAAGGCGGATATTATTCCCATTGCCAAAATGTTGCATATGGATATCCGGAATTCCAGTATTGCGCTGATGAGTATGATGTTTGACCTGATTACCCGGGTATGCGGTGTCTTTCTGATTATTGCCATCTTTGACTTTATGTATCAGAAGTGGCAATACGAGTCAGACTTAAAGATGACGAAGCAGGAAGTAAAGGATGAATACAAACAGAATGAAGGAAACCCGGAGATCAAGGGAAGAATTCGTCAGTTGATGCGTTCCAAGGCGAACCAGCGTATGATGCAATCCGTACCCGATGCGGATGTGATTATCCGAAACCCGGAACATTTGGCGATTGCCATTAAGTATGATCCGGATAAGAATCAGGCTCCGGTTGTCCTGGCGAAAGGACAGGATGAGCTTGCTCTGAAAAATCATTGAGGTCGGAGAGGAACATCAGATTACGGCTGTGGAAAACAGACCGCTTGCCAGAGCCATGTATCCCCTGTGAAAGGTGGGACAGGAAATCCCCGGTGATTTTTACAGGGGCGGTAGCGGAAATTCTGGTTTACATTTACCGGAAGGAAAATAGACAAGATATCTTAGATAGAGCAAAGGAAGATAATAGAAATGCTTAAACGACTTTTTGCAAAAATTCAGTAGTACTTTTTCGTACTGGTGATCATATTGCTATTTGATTATCCCTCTGCCACCGGCACTTGTCGATGTGGCTATTGTGGTTAACATGGCAATTTCCATGATGATTCTGGTCATCACCATGACAATCAGAGAGCCGCTTGAGTTATCCATCTTCCCGTCCCTCCTATTGATTACGACCCTGTTCCGATTGGGAATTAACGTTTCCACAACGAGAAATATTTTGACCCGTGGCGGATCTTCGGGAGCCATTATCAAGGCCTTCGGTGATTTCGTGGTACAGGGAAATGTGGTTGTCGGCTTGATTATTTACTTAATCATCGTGCTCATGCAGTTTATCGTTATCACAAAGGGTGCGGAGCGTGTATCGGAAGTGGCTGCCCGCTTTAAGTTGGATGCAATGCCCGGTAAGCAGATGGCGATTGATGCGGATCTTTCTTCCGGCATGATTACGGAAAAGCAGGCCAGAGAAAGAAGACAGAAGATTCAGACCGAATCCGATTTTTACGGTTCCATGGACGGTGCGACAAAGATTGTAAAAGGAGACGGTGTCATGTCTCTGATTACGACGGCCATCAATCTGGTCGGAGGAAGTATCATCGGTATCATCCAGTCGGGACAGCCGGTTGCCACCGTACTTTCCACTTATTCCATTGCTACCGTGGGAGACGGTCTGGTAGGACAGATTCCGTCACTGCTAATCTCCGTATCAACCGGTATGATTGTTACCAGAGCGGTATCGGAAGGCTCTTTAAATGAAGACGTTTCCAAACAGTTCACGGCGCAGCCGAGAGCGATGCTGATTACCGGTATGGCAATGATGGTTTTGGTTTTGATTCCGGGTATGCCGATTTTTACAGATTATTCCCGTTGCAGGCGGCTTTTATTGCGGCAGGATATTATCTGGAAAGAAGAATCAAGGAAGAACCCGAACAGAGCTAGGAACGAGGGCGAAGGCTTACTGGCCTCTATGGACGAGGAAGGGCAACCGGCTGCCGCTCCTGCTGAAGGACAGAAGGAAGAGGCACCGCAGAGTGAAGAGACTTCTATAAGGATGTCAATAACGTCTACAACCTCTTACAGGTCGAGACCGATCGAAATGGATTTCGGTTACAGTCTGATTCCTCTTGCGGATGAATCGGTAGGCGGATCGTTTGATTCAGAGAATCGTTATATTCCGAAGACAGTATGCGCAGGATATGGGGTTTGTGGTGCCTTCCATTCGTTTGCAGGGATTCCTCCAATTTGGGGACCAATGAGTATAGTATCAAGGTCAAAAGGCGAAGAAATTGCAAAGGGTGAAATTCTGACGGATTATGTTCTGGCTTTGGAGCCGGACGAAGTGGAAGACACTATCGACGGCATTGAAACCATTGAGCCTGCCTACGGTATCCCCTCGAAGTGGATTCGTCCGGAAAATCGAGAAAGAGCGGAGCTGTACGGCTATACGGTTATCGACCCCCTTTCGGTTATGCTTTCTCACCTGTCGGAAACGATTAAGAGACATTCCTTTTGAACTGATGACCAGACAGGAAGTGGTGCGTCTTGTCGAGAAATTTGAAGAAAACCGCACCGGAGCTTTGCGAAGAAGCCTTTCCGAGCGTAATCAGCTACAATCTTCTGCAAAGAATCCTAACTATGCTCCTTAAGGAGGGAATCTCCATAAAAGACCTGGAAACCATCGTTGAGACCTGCTTTGAGACAATTAGTGAGAATGGTTTACCGGTCAAGGATACGGATCAAATAGTAGAAAAGGTTCGTGCTGCGCTGAAGAGAACCATCACAAGAATGTATTGTGAGGATGGCAACATGAAGGTTATCACCTTGGATGCCGGTCTGGAACGAACCATGGTAAAACTCTCTGGCTCGAGGAGAGAGCGGACTGTACCTTGCTTTGAGCCCTGAGCTCTTGCAGAGTCTGGTACGACAGGTGGCGGAAGAAAGTAAGAAATTCAACAACCTTACCAGTCCCTCCCCTGATTCTCACCTCACAGGTCATGCGAATTCATTTTTACCATTTGATCGAACAATTTTATCCGAATGTAAGGGTACTATCGTTTAACGAAGTGGCGAGCAATGTCCAGATTCAGGCGATTGGAAGCCTTCGTTTGGAAGACGATATGGAAGAAAAAGGCAGTGCCTAAGAAAAATCACGGAAATGTTTAAGTTGAAATCCGGGGAAAGAGGAATCCATCTTGAATACACTGAATTATCCCAGCTTAGAGGGAAAAACAAATGAAGAACTATTTACACTGTATAAGGAAACGCATGCACAGGAGGTAAAGCAGGAACTCACCATGCGTTACGTGTATATTGTGCGCTCCATTGCTTATCAAATGCGTGAAATGTATCATGACTTTATGCAGACCGATGATATCGTAAACGAAGGTGTCATCGAGATTATGCGTGCCATCGAACGCTATGATGAGAGCCGGGACAATAAGTTTGAAACCTATATTTCTCGTCGAATCAGAGGTATGGTCATCGATATGATGCGGAAAAAAACGACTGGCTTCCGAGAAACTTTCACAGAGACAGCCGGAGTATAGAGCAGGCAACCGTAGAGTTGAATGGTCGTTTGGGCAGAGCGCCCAGCGATGAAGAACTGGCGGAATACTTGAATATGAACATAAAGAAGTTACAGAAAATTCAGCGTATGAGCAATATGGTGAAATGTTTTGTCCTTGGACATGACGTACGACGAGGGAAATGAAGCACTGCTTCAGATTCCTTCTATTAGACCACAGTACACAGCCGGAATTCAGTTTCATTCAAAAGGAAAAATGTTCGCGCCTTAACGGAGGCCATTGAAGCGCTTCAGGAAAAGGAAAAAGCTGGTCATTTCCCTCTACTACGTGGAAGAACTGAATATGAACCAGATTGCCGAGGTTATGGAAATCTCCCAGCCTCGTGTTTCTCAGTTGCACAGCATTGCCCTTCGCAAACTGAGAAAGTTCATGGGAGATCGGGAAGGGAGCATAAATTTTTCAGATAGGCAGATTTTGTTGAAAGCCTGTGCGTTCGTAAAAGGAATCAAATATTCCGGGTGTAAGCCCTTATAGAAAGCGGAAAAGAGTCCGATAATCAAGAAGCGAGATGAGTGACCTCTTGGGAAAAGAAGGTAAAGCTCAGGTTCGTGGAAGATGCAGGGCTCTTTTTTGCATCCGGAAAAGAAAGGAAAAAAATATGTATCAAGGCTTTTATGATTTGGCATCGGGAATGATTACCCAAAGAAGAAATCTGAATACAATCAGTAACAACATGGCGAATGTCCAGACTTCGGGATATAAGAAAGATACCATGGTCAGCACCACCTTCAAAGAAGAGATGATGATTCGGACCGGGAAGATACAACAAGAAAAAAATCCGGAAGACCTTGCGATGGCCTCCCGTATTAAGTCCGCTGCCAGAACCTATACCGATTATGAGCAGGGCTCCTATGAAACAACGGACGGAATTTATGATACAGCCTTAAACGGAAAAGGTTTTTTCGCCGTTCGTACGGATAAGGGAACCTTATATACCAGAAGCGGAAATTTTTCCGTAGATGAAAAACGGCGTTTCTGGAACTTGCCGGGAATCGGTAAAGTACAGAGCAAGGAGGGAGGAGATATCGTTCTTCCCAATGACAACTTTGCCATCGATCCTGACGGCAGCATCTTTGATCCGCAGAGTACCGGGGATACAAGGAAGGTGTACGGCACCATAAAAGTTGTGGATTTTGAAAATTACGAAGGCCTGCATAAGGAAGACAACAACATGTTCAGTACGACACAGGCGGAGCTTGCAAAAGCCGGCTGATACAACGGTGAATTGGAAAAATGCTCGAGAAGTCGAATGTGGACATGGTGGAAGAGATGACGACGATGATGAGCTCGCAAAGATCTCTGCAGAGTGCCGCGCAGATGCTTAGGATGTACGACACGGTGATGAGTAAGGCAAGCAGTGATGTGGGCAGAATTTAAGCATCCGGAAATGAGAATATAAGCTACAGAGGAAAATACCTATGAATATGTCTTTTTACGTTGGTGCACTCGGTGCCAACGCCAGTCAGAAGAAAATGGATGTCATCAGTAACAACCCGGCGAATATCAATAACAACGGGTTCAAACCGAAAAATGCCATTTTTCGGAGCTGATTAATTATAACCTGAATGATTCTCCGGAAGCAAAAGACCGAACTGCAGGCCGGAGGAGCCGGCACCACAGTGGTCAGAACCAACACGGAGTACGGAACCGCTGCATTTACGACGACCGGACAACCGAATGATTACGCCATCGGAACAAGTAATGCTTTCTTTAAGCTGATGGATCCGAAATCGGGAGAAATCAGCTACACCAGAAACGGTCATTTCCATGCCGGAGAGTTTCCGGACGGAAAGTTTTTATCTCCTAACAGAGTCCGGAAAGCATGTTTCTGGATGAAAAAGGGGAGAAGATGCTTGCAGACGACACAGCCTTTAAAGGTTATCGAAGAGGCTGCAAAAAGCCGGAGAAGGCAGCGGTGCAAAGAGCAGCACAAACCGGGGATACGGAAGAGAAGAAACAGAAAAATTGGTGTTTATACAATGACTTATCCCAGTCGATTAGTAAGTAAGGGCGATAACGAGTTTGCAATCCGTGCAGGAGATACCAAGAATGTGGAAAGCCTGGTGGAGAAGCCGGTGCTGGAAACAGGTACCTTGGAAGCTTCCGGAACGGATATGGCGAAGGAAATGACCCGCCCTCATCGAGAGTCAGAGAGCATTTACCTATGCCTTAAAAATGGTACAAAACCTCTGATGAAGTGGAAGGGACGATTAACCAGTTAAGAGGATAAACAAACGAAGCTCAAGATAAGGAATCAAGAAGATGAAAAATCAACCGCTATGAAGATATGAATCTTCAAGAACTCGATGTCATGAAGGAAATAGGAAGTATCGGTACCAGCCATGCCGCTACGGCACTTTCCCAGCTCTTGCAAAGAGAAGTGCGCATTACCATCCCGAAGGTGAAAAATCCTGGGATACAACGGCGCAGTCAAGAGAATTGGGCAGGAAGAAGAAATCGTAGGAGCAACTCTCGTACAGATGAGTGGAGACTTGGACGGTTTGATGCTTTTCCTCTACGACTTTCATTTTGCCAAAAGACTCTTGAAAAAGCTTTTGGAAAAAGAGTATGAGGACTTCAGTAAGATGGACGATATGGCATTTTCAGCCTTAAAAAGAGGTCGGAAATATCATTATCTGCTCCTATATCAATGCGTTTTCCCAACTGGTAGGCGTGGATATCAACCTGTCGGTTCCCAGCAGTACAGTCAATATGCTCGGAGGCATTCTCACCGTGCCTATGGTGGAATTCGGTTATGAGTCGGATAAGCTCATGTATTGTAATGCGGATTTTCTGGTAGATGGAAAGAGTATTCCCTCTTGGTTATTGATGCTTCCGGATATCCATTCTTTAAATACGATTCTCGGAAAGCTAGGAGTGTAAAGATGCAGTTGGATAAGCAGCTAAAAGTAGGAATTGGGGATATGAAGCTGACTCGAGGAGACGGGACTCATCATCACCTACGCTCTTAGCTCTTGTATCGGACTTGCCTTTTATGACTCATACATCAAATTGGGAGCGCTGTTGCATGTCATGTTGCCTGAAAGGGTAAAATGCAAATGACCCTGAATGTTTTTAAATATGCAGATACGGGGATACAGTGAGACGCTACGCAAGATGACCGCTTTTGGGATGGTAAAGAGTAGGGACGACGGTACGTATAGCAGGGGGCGCCAAAATGTTTGAAATCAGCGGAAATGCCGGTTTCGGAAACATTGGGCAAAAGAAATATCGAAAGTGTAAAACAGATTCTCCGAGAAGAAGGTATGAAAATTACCGGAGAAGATACCCGGAGCAAATTATGCAAGGACCATGAGTCTGGACACCGGAAATGGGGAAGTATTGATACGAACCTATGGACGGGACATTGTCCGGATTTAAGGATAGATACAAAACTCTAGTGGGGGGCAGGATGCAAGTCCCTGCGTTTAAGGAAGAACGAAAAAAGGGAGAGGATATACGAAGATGAAAAAGAAAAATGAAAAAGGAAGGCATTTTACTGGAGTCCGGAACGAACGAAATCGAAATCATGAAGTTTCGCGTTTTAGGAGAATTTTACGGAATCAACGTGGCAAAGGTGAAAGAAATCATGATGACGGAGAAGATTAAGCCGATGCCGCATTCCCACCCGTCAGTAGAGGGATTTTTTTCAAGCCGAGACAGCAGCTGATTACAGTTATCAATCTGGCAAATTATCTTACCGGCGTAACACCGGAGCAGGGTGTCAGAGATTTATTTATCATTACACACTTCAACAAGATGATGGTGGCGTTCCGTGTGGATTCCATTGAAGGAATCAGCCGTATTTCCTGGCAGAGTATCCAGAAGCCGGATAGAACGCTGGCAAACGGTGCCGAGTCCGTGGCTACCGGTATTGCCCAGTGTGATGACCAGCTGGTTACCATCCTCGACTTTGAGAAGATTGTAGCGGAGATTTCTCCGGAGACCAGCATCAAGATGGAAGAAATTGAACAGATGGGCGAGAGAGACATCACGACGGCTCCGATTGTCATTGCAGAGGACTCCGTTTTACTGCAGAAAATGATCGGTGCAGCTTTTGCAGAAGGCCGGCTTTACCAATGTTTCCATTTTCAATAACGGACAGGAAGCGTGGGATTATCTGTCCTCTCTGCGAAATGATCAGAATCTTTACCAGAAGGTAAACCTTCTGATTACGGATATCGAGATGCCGATGATGGACGGACACAGGCTCACGAAGCTTGTGAAGGATGATATGCGCTTAAAGAGAATCCCGGTAGTCATTTTCTCCTCTGATCAATGATCAGATGAGAATAAAGGGAAGGAACTCGGTGCGGATGAACAGCTTACCAAGCCGGAAATCGGTCACTTGGTAGAAGTTTTGGACACCCTGATTAAGCGTTTCCGGGAATCCGATCACGCATTGCTGGTAAAATAAAAGCTGTCAGGCCTATGGGATGGAAACTGTAGCTTCCATAGCGGGGCTTGCGGAAAATGGAATATTGTGTGTTAGTATACGATGTCCGTTTCGGAATTAAAAATAAGAAGGCATGGATCTGCCTGAAAGGAACAGGGATGGTGAAAAAAAGGATAGAACTTCACCATCCCTCTTTGTTATTCATAATGTGTGTAAAGCGAGTGATATCTTGTTCAAAACAGGTGGTGTCCGGGGAAGGATATCCCTGTTTTGGATTTTATCCGGATTTTGAAAATTCTAGCATATTTTTAGGCTTTTTGGGTATAATAAGGAGGTAAAAAAATGAAAAAGAGTAGTATGGCTGTTTTTTTAAGTCTTTGCCTTTTGGCAGGGGGATTTTTTACAGAAAAAACTTACGCCGACAGTAATTTTTCGGGAGATTGGATTAAGCAGGGTGATGCCTGGTATTTTTATCTCGCACCGAATACACCTCTGGAGGAAGAGTGGCTCAGCTATAATGGAGACAGCTACTATATCGGACAGGGCGGCAGGATGGTTACCGGAAAATACATCGATCCGGAAGACAAGGCCGAGTATTTTTTTGATGAGGACGGAAGGCTTCTGGAAGATGAATTTACAAAGGACGGTAAGCTTTACATAGGAAAAGAACGGTAAAGAGCTCCGCTACTTTAATGATTATCGTACCTTCCTGAGGAGAGAACTGGAAAGTCTTAAACAGAAAGACTTCGGGAAAAAGGTAGAAAAAGGCGAGCGGAGACGCTGACAGTACGGCAACTACGCTGGAAGGGCTGTGATTCACCCTGAAGCGTATGCGTTGATAGATATCAATGATGACGGCTATAAGGACATTGTCCTTTTAAAGGATAAGGTGAGAGAGGAAACGAAAGCTTTCTCCCAATGTTTTTAGCCGTTATCTTGTATAAAGAAGAAACACGTATCACGAAAGAAAGTAGAGAAGAAGCAAAGAATAAGACGGAGAACGAGAAGCTTCCCATCAAGGAGCGCAGCACCATGCCGCTCCTCGAGGCTGAGGCGGATGGACCTTACACCTTTGTGGTTCGGCGGAACAAGCTGACGGGAGAGATTGCATTCTTACGAAACAATCGCGGAGGAGAAGACTATTCCGTTTTTTTCAGTTCAAAAAGATGAGGGATTGAATCAGCTCTATTCCATTGCAACAAAGAGAGACGGTATGGGCGTTGCCAAGTATTATTCTTTTCGCGGATGAAGTGGAATTTCAGGAATACCAAAGAATACTCCTTACGATTCAAAATCAGTTTGGAGAGCCATACCCGGTAAAGTCCTATAACTTGGATGAGGCTGGGCTTAGAGGAAGGCCTGAAGGACTTCAGCAAAGAGGAACTTTCTTTCTATGCGACACAGGAATTTAACAACTAGAATTCCTTTTTTCAAAGTAGGAGGTTTGTTTTGTCAATCATCATTACTGTATCCAACCAAAAGGGCGGCGTGGGAAAAACCACTACCTCGGCAGCAATTTGTGCAGGTCTCTGCGGACAGGGGAGCCAAGGTTCTGGGCATTGATTTGGATCCTCAAGGAAACTTAGGCTTTTGTATGGGATTGGAAGGCGGTAATCCGACCACAATTTTAGATGCCTTACATGGAAAGGTGAAGGTGCAGCAGGCCATTCGGCGTTTACCGAAAGCGGATATTTCTGCCTTCGGATATCTCCCTTTCCACTACGGACTGGAAAAATTGGCTCCGGGAAAGAGAGAAGTGGCATTGAAAGAAATGCTTGCTCCGGTTATGGATTATTATGATTATATGGTGATTGATACCCCGCCGGCACTGAATCTTTTAACGGTAAATGCCTATGCGGTATCCGATTTTTTTGATTATTCCGATGTCTTCGGATATACTATCTTTAGTAGGGCTTTCTCAGCTTCGAGAGACGATTGACTCCGTAAAGCAGGGATTAAACAAGAATTTGAAAGTACTGGGGATTCTTCTTAACAAGTATGACAAACGTACCACCTTGTCCAGGGATGTGGAGGAGATGGCGGACGGTCTTGCCAAAGCAGATTTCCACCAAGGTATTTCAAACGAAAATCAGGCAGGGTGTTGCCATTGCGGAGGCACCCGCTCACGGAGAAGATATTTTTCACCTACAATAAAACGCTCTCCTGCAGTCAAGGATTATATGAGCTTTATTGAAGAGATAGCAGGGGATATTCATTTGAAAGAGGTGATAGCGTATGGCAACGAAGAAAACAACGAAATCCAATAAAACATCTCATGTGATGAACTTACTTACCTCCGCACCGGCAGCGGAAGAGGTGGAGAGTGCGAGTGACTTGGGAAGCGGAACCTCGATGTCCAAGTCTTCCAAGGCGAAATCGATGAGGCGTTGCTTTCCGACTTCCATGAGGCTGCAGAGAAGACCAAGCAGGCCGCAGAGCACTTTGACGGAGCGGTAAGCAATTTTAAAACCGCAGTGGAGAATTTCGATACCATAGAGCAGAACAAAGTTTCGAAAGCGAAGAAAAAGAGAGAAAAAGGAAGAGAAAAAGAGGCAAAAGGATTCGAGCTTGCAGGAAGAGGCTCCGCTGGCTCATAAAAAGAGCAAAAGTCACCGTGATTGATGAGTCTTCGGAAAATGATAAGATTACGAATGAGATTCAGCAGAATCTGGAGAAAAAGCTCTCTCCGAGTATGATGAAGCGGAACCGGAATTTCATATCGTAAATGTCATGGCGGATATCTTACAGACAAAGGATGTGCGCGGACTGATGCAGAAGTACGGCGGTTGTACCTGTGATAAGTGATGTTGCCGATGTGACGGCACTCTCCTTAACCAGACTTCCTGCGAAGTATGTGGTGCTGGACAAAGACAAGACCTCTCCGATGATCGGTTTTACCGGAGCAAATTCCATGCGGATATTTTTGTGGCAATGCTGAAAGCGGTAATGGATGTAAAGGAGCATCCGCATCATGATCCGAACCGTGGAAAGGATACGACGAAGTTTGATGCGGAGGAACGAAAAGAATCTGAAGGGCGGTTCCATGAATATTGCCTAAGGCGATTCTGAAGCTGTCGGTTTTCCTTTCTGCAATGTTTTTAAACAACAGGAGACTCAGAAGAAGAAGGCGGTTTTCACCGCTTGTCTTTTTCCGGTCTCTTTCTTATTTTTCTTATATAAGTATAAAAAAAGAGCCGATAATGTCATGAGAAGTTAGCAATAAGAGTGTCTTGGAAGGGAGTCCTGCATTCTTGGGCTTTTGAGGAGGTGGCAGGGAAGCTCTTCCTGCAGATACAAAAGTCTTGCTAAGCAATAAGCGGGGAACACCTACATTTCTCGTTTAAAAATCATAACGGAAGTTTTTCGCTACAGAGGCTTTCGTTAAAAGAGAGGAAGGATGAATCATGGCAGGTTTATCAACAAGCGCAACTAGTAGCTCTGGACTCGGAAACACCTCCCTTAGGGGCTTTGGTGGAATGGCGTCCGGACTCGACAGAGATGCGTTAATTGAACAGATGTCCAGAGGGACACAGACTAAGCTGACTAAGGCCAGACAGGAAACTACACAGATTGAATGGAAGAGAGATGCATTCAGAGAACTTGCGGATAAGACCATCGAGTTTCAGGATGACTTCTTGTCTTTTGCGTCTTCTAATTCCGTGAAGAATGAAGAACTCTACGAATCCAGTGTTGTGGATGTAAGAGGAGACGCGGCAGCGGCAAAGTATATTACGGCAAGCGGAGCTTCCGATATGACGAAGAACCTTAAGATTTCCGCTGTAACAAAGCTTGCAACGGCAGAGTCCATTGTTTCCGATGTAAAGGGTAGCGTATCAGCGATTCGAAGCGGAATCTCCGTAGATGCCTTAGCCGGTGCTAAAAACCGTAAAAACCAGTAATTTAGAGGAAAGACCCTTGAATTCGGTAACTATACCACAAAGGTGTATTTAACCAGAAAGCAAGCTTTACTTTCCCGAGTTCTTATAAAGATGATGACGGAAAGACGGTGGAAATCGACTATACCGGAGACAAGGAAAAGCTGGTAGAGGCCTTAAATAAGGCAGCTAAGCAGAAAAATGTACAGCTTGGTGAAAAATAAAGATTTAAAATTTAAGTATAACCGGGGGCAAATCCGAGCGAAGACTTCATCAGCATTGAAGGCAGCTCCGACTATGTCATCAAGAAAGAATCCACTGCCCTGGAAGCTTTAGGGTATAGAGCAGGTGCACCGGGCAGTACGCCGACAGGAACCGGTTCCGCTTCTTACGGCTTGAGTCTTGACAATTTTAATGCGGGAACCGCAGCGGAGCATAAGTTCTCGAAGGCTTCCCGTACAGGAGAGCGGTTTCCTCGATTATTTAAAGGATACCAAGCTCACGGTTTCTCATAGCGGAAAGAGCAGAGAGGTCAGCATTTTTAACCGATGCGCAGAAACAGGATATCGAGACACGGTTTGTCGGAAATGATTCCACAACCAACCAGAACAGACTGGATGCCGTAGCACAGGCTATGCAGAAAAATATTGATAAGGAGTTCGGTGCCGGAAAAATCAAGGTGGACAGTTCCACAGGCAGCTTATCTTTCAACAGTGCCAATGGAAAAGACACGGTTTCGGTGAACTCTTCCGACCAGACAGTTAGAAGCAATCTGGGAATCGAAAAGGGAGCTTCCAACCGTGTATCTTTGGAGAGCTCTATTATGAGCAGCCTGGATAAGCTTGGTCTGGATTCCTTTGCCGGAAATAAAGCTGGACTGGATGAAGCACTTTCGCATTTAACGATTAACGGAAAAGAAATCAAGGGAATCACTTCAGACTCCACCGTTTCCGATATGTTGAAGAAAATCAATGATGCGGATGCCGGGGTAAAGGCTTCCTACATGCAGGGTTCCGGACGATTTGTTTTTGATTCACAGTGAAACCGGTTCGGGAAGAAGTATCGATTTAGGGAGATGCTTCCGATGCCAACAATGTAGCCAATAAGATTTTCGGTGCTACAGCAGGCGGTGGCGGTGAGGTAAACCACGGTCAGGATGCTGAGATTGTCTACAACTATGGAAACGGCATCAATGAAGTTCTGACTTCTTCTTCCAACACCTTCAATATTGACGGAATGACCATTACGGCAAGCGGAAAGTTCGGTGTAGAATTGGATTCGAGCGGTAATGCAGTGACAAAGCCTGACGGATCGTATAATTTTGACAGTTCCAAGACGGTAAGCTTCAGTTCCAAGGCAAATGTGGAAAAAGCAACGGCCAGCATGAAGAAGTTTGTTGAGAAATATAACGAACTGATTACGTCCTTAAATGACCATGTGAAGACCAGAAAGGAAAAAGGATATGATCCTTTGACCGATGAGCAGAAGAAGCAACTCAGTCAGACTTCTATCGATAACTGGGAGAAGAAGGCTAGCAGGGAATTCTTTATGGAGAATCTTCCGTTAGAAACTTCAAATTCTCCATGGACAGAGTCATGACCAATGCCATAAATGATTTGCAGAAGGCCGGCTTAAAATATGAAGATATGGAGAAGGCGGGAATCAGTATGTCTTCCGATGTTCATGACGGTGGAAAACTTGTCTTTGATGAAGAAAAGTTCAAGAAGGCAATGGAGACGAATCCGGAAACGGTAAAGAAAATCATGAGCGGACACAACGGTTCCAAGGGCTTTGCCAAGGTCGTTGAAGATGCAATGACACCTTATGCAACACGTTATGCATCCAGAAATGGCGGCTCATACGGAGAATTGGTTAAGGAAGGCGGTTCCAATAAAGTAACGCTGAAGAACACCTCCACGACCGTTTACCGGGCTTTAAAGGAAAAATAATGACAAGATTGAAAAGCTGAAGACACTTCTCAGCACGGAGCAGGATCGTTATTTGAAGCAATTCTCTCAGCTGGAGAAATTAATCAGCAAGATGAATACACAGTCTTCTTACCTGAGCGGTTTGAGCTAGAAGCAGGACGTTTTCAAGAGGAAATGAAATAGTAAAGGAACAATGGGAGCCGATTCTTCGGCTCCCATTTCTTATGAATCTATAAAATTCTTTACAAAGTCCTATGTTTTGCATTAAAGTATTTCCCTGTGAAAATTTTTATAGAATAGGGGAATTATATGGCAGGAGAAAATAAAGGAAATGAAAAAGGAAAAACCGTCTCTGGCCATGCAGATTTTTATTGCATTGGTTTTGGCAATTCTTTTGCGGTCTTGCCCTGCAAGGGCATAGTGAACTGGTGGAACACTATATTAAACCGTTTGGAATCATCTTTTGAATCTGGTAAAGTTTATCGTTGTGCCGGTGGTGCTCTTTTTCCATCATGTGCGGCATTATTTCCATGCAGGATATCAGGAAGGTCGGATCCATCGGTTTGAAGACCGTGGTCTTTTTATCTTTGTACGACAGCTTTTTGCGGTGAGTATAGGTTTATTCTTCGGGAACGCTTTTTTTCGCAGATTTTTCCAATCATCGCTACAACGGACTTAAGCTATGAAGTAAAGGGAGGAATTTCCTGATGGATACGATTGTCAACATTTTTTCCGTCAAACTTTATTCAGCCTATGGTCGAGGCAAATATGTTGCAGGTTATCGTGATGGCTCTTATCCTCGGATTCGCCATTATCCTGGTGGAGGAGAAGAACATCCGTGTCGTAGCTGCTTTCAATGACTTTAACGATATTTTCATGAAATGTATGGAAATGGTTTTGAGCCTGTCGCCAATCGGTGTATTTTGTCTGCTTTGTCCGGTGATTGCGGCAAACGGTCCGAAAATTATCGGTTCTCTTGCAACGGTTCTTCTTGCGGCTTATATCGGCTATATTGTGCATGCCGTTTTCGTGTATTCCGCTACGGTGAAAGTACTGGGAGGGTTGTCTCCCGTAAAGTTCTTTAAGGGCATGATGCCGGCCATTATGTTTGCTTTTTTCTTCGGCATCCTCTGGGAACTTTGCCCATTAATATGGAGTGTACGGAAAAGCTTGGTGCAAAGCGGGAGATTGCTTCCTTTGTCCTTCCGCTGGGTGCAACCATCAATATGGACGGAACTGCCATTTATCAGGGAATTTGTGCTATCTTTATTGCGTCCTGCTATGGAATCCACTTGACTCTTTCCCAGATTATTACCATTATCCTTACGGCCACTCTGGCTTCCATCGGAACAGCTGGTGTACCGGGTGCGGGAATGATTATGCTTGCCATGGTATTGACTTCGGTAGGACTGCCGGTAGACGGCATTGCCCTTGTTGCCGGAGTGGATCGTATCTTTGATATGGGAAGAACGACCGTCAATATTACGGGTGATGCAGCCTGCACTATGGTGGTTTCCCATTTGGAAGAGAGAAAAGCGGAAAAAGCAAAAGCTGCAAAATAGTACATTGTAAAAAAATATTCCGAATAAAGAATCCCTGCGTCTCCTTTTTATAGGAGAGGCGGGGATTTTTGAAAAAAATACTTTATATAAAATAGCGAATAGGACGAAGTATTCTAAGAGGATGAATCGGGAGGCACTTTAGCAGAGCACTTACAAAACAGAGGAGGAGTGCTTGTGCCTGTTTGGAAATTTCGGATAATAGGAGAGGATATGAAGGAGTATCAAAAAGTACCAAGAGCAGAGTATTATGCAGATGAGTCAGGAGAACTTTTGGTTTTGACCTTTGATGAGGCAATCAAAAAGCTTAAAAGCTTGCTGAGTTTGCATTGGAGGATAAAAATACGATAAGTTTGAAGAGGCAATGAAGAAATGCAATATGATCATTCGTTACTTGCGTCAGACTCTGGATATGGAACAGCCTATCAGCAGGGATTTGCTTCGTTTATATGACTTTGTTACTTTTGACCTGGGTCTTGTCCTTGCGGGAAGAGACAGAAGAAAGGATGAGCTTCGAAGCTTGTTGCGATTTTTGACCGATCTTCGGGACGGCTTCTACGGAGCCAGCCAAAAAGTTATGGATACCCATATGCCGAAAAGAAGTAAAGGTAGTAGGCTAAAAATCAGGCGGAATGTTTTCAACATACAATATCGTAAGCAAAAGGGGATGTGGAAAAAGAACATAAACTGTATCTTTTTACAGCCTCTTTTTCTACCGTAAGGGAGGGAAAAGAGATGGATGTGGGAAAAACTTGCCACGCTATATCAGAGAAGATATAATATCATGAGCAAGATAGGCAAGGAGACGGATGAGATTCTTCTGGCGGCGGAAAGACAGGATAATGTGAGCCTGGATTTGCTTTTTGGATTTGAGACAGGAATCCTTGGGGGAATTGGAAACGAACGATATAGAGATTCGTGCCATGGTGGAAGAAAGCGTTGCCGATGCAAAGCTGTTCCGCTCCCCTTTACTACCGGAGGAGAAGGGGAAGAGGTTTTTTTCCAACAAATGGGAAAGAAAGATCTCGGAACTTTACCATAAGATAGAAGCGATGCTGGAAGAAGTCAAGCGGAAGAACAAACAAATAGAATTTCGTGCAGGCAGGACAAAAAGACTACTACGCGGGAAAAAGATATTTACATAGAAGGATTTTTGATTCATAACGAGTGCGGTACGGGAGAACCCGCCGCCTCGTTTTCAGGGAGTGGGAAAGGAAAACAAGGAAGGTAATGAATCGAAGTGTATATGAGGGCAAGTTTTTTTATTGAACTTGTTGGGAGGCACATTGCGGCAAGATGATTCTTTCCCTGTGGTTCGGAGAATGAACTGGGGAAGACTTTATCGTATAGCTGACTATCATGAAATATCCTCGGCTATTTATCTTGGTATGTTATCAGCGGGAGCGAGAGTCCCCGCTATTTTTGGTGAGCGCTTCTTTAAGAGATATCAGGAGGCGGTGCGTTACGGGGAAGTTTATGAAGCTTCCAGAACTGGAAATTCTGGATGCTTTTTCAGGCCTTAAAAAGTACCGGCTGTGATTCTGGAAAGTGCTGCGGTAAGAAGACTTTTATCATCTTCCCGAAACTGCGGCAAATTCTCCGTTACGCCTCTATATTCCCCGAGGAGAGATATTATCTGGCCAAGGGATACCTTTATTGACCTCGGTTATGAAACAGACATGTTTTATAAAGGTTTCGGAGAGCATATGAAGAGGATTGGGGGATTTCAGATTGAAATCTATCACACCCTGCCCTTCCTTACAAAGACTTATAAAAAGCCATGAAAAGTCTTTTGGATCGGGCTTATGCGGATAAAAATCGCCCCTCTTTAAAGGTGCTTTCCTTGAGAGCAGTTATCTTTTTCCGGCTGGCTGAAGCGTCCTATCACTTTCTGTTCGGATAACCTGAGAATCAGAGAACTCCTGGATTTGTATCTATTTTATAAGTTGTTTTATAAGGACATGAATCATCGTTTTCTGGATTCAAGAATCAAGGAGTTGGGGATTCCGATTCTTTCTCAAAGTCTTCTGCAAATTGCGGATATGTGGTTCAGCAGCAGAAAGGAGACCCTTTTCCCTTATCCCAAAGGACAGTATAAGTCTTTATGATGACATGGAAGCTCGTATTCTTTCCAACGGAACGGTGGGAAGAGACAGTATTCCGGAAGCTGAAAAACTTAGAAAAGCCATTCGGGATGCGGAGAATCGGGAAGAAAGAGCCGAGAAGTGGAGGAAGTGGAAAAAGAAGTGGCAGGAGCGCTGGAAAGCGATTGGAAGAGCAGCTTCGCTGGGTATTCCCTGGATAAAGGGGTATATGGTCAGCCTTTACCCGGAATTGGAAGATAAAGGATTCCTGCTTCCGCTCTACTGGATTAAGAGATTGGAAGCTGCTTAAAATTGTTCTGCTTCCGGATAAAATAGAAGAGAAGGAAGAAAGCGGGAAGACCGAGGACGGGAAGAGTACAGAGTCTCCCGATAGAGGAAACAACGTCTACTCTATTGAGGAAATCAGTTACCAGGCGGATCCTTTTCCGAAAGAACGGACGAAAAGAAAGTATTTTATAAGAAGAAAAAGAGAGATGAAGAGGAAGAGACTTCCGCTACAACGGCGGAAAATCCGGAGAATCCGTCTGAAGAAGCTGTGGAACTTCCTCTTAATGAAGACCTTGCTTTTCTTTCAGAAGAAATCAACGAGAATGAGGAAGCGGATGAGGATAAGGAAAACGACTGGAATCTATGGGATTTTTCTGCTCCAAAGCCCCTTTGTAAGTGCAGACTATCAAGCGCAAAGGGAATCCATGAGCCGAAGCTCGGAGTACTTTTGGGGAATCAAAATACAGAGCACGGCGGGAAGCTGAGTGAAGCGGAAGAAGAAAGAGCGCTTGCTATGTTTTCTCCTTCTTTCCGAAGACGGCACGCCGACGCTTTCCGAGGAAGAACTGAAAGAGAACGAAAAGGAAGTAGAAGAACAGTACCGGAAGTCTCTGGAAGGGGAACGCTATGATTTCCCGAAATACAATGCATCGAAGGGAAGCGAAGAGAAGGAAGAGCATTCCGAAGAGCATAAAAAGGAAGAGTATGCCACCTTGGACGGCCGGGAGGTAAAGGTACAGTCCTGGAGCTTTCCGAAGGAGAAGTCTGAGGAATAAATACTTGAAGAAGAGAGATTCCAAAAGCAAAAAGTAAAGTCTTGAAACTCAAAAAGAAAGGGCTTGAAGCTTAAAAAGAGAAGAGTGTGAATCTCGAAAATCTATTTGACAGCGGTGAAAAAAAGGGGTAGAATAACAAAGCATTTTTTGCAAAAGGACAGGTGAACTATGCTCATTTCCGAGTTCACTAAGCCCGAATATTACTTAAAGCAGGGCCTTAGGGCCCGGGCTACATTAAATACTGAAATCAGTCCCCTGACTGGACCAGAGTAAGTAGCCTACACATAGGAGGTTGTTATGAATTCTTACGTAGCAAAGGCTTCACTATCGAAAGAAAGTGGTTCGTGGTAGATGCAGAGGGGAAGACACTCGGACGTCTTGCATCGGAAGTAGCATCCGTTCTTCGCGGAAAAGAAAGCCGACTTTCACACCGTTCTTAGACTGTGGTGACTATGTAATCGTAGTTACGCAGAGAAGATTCAGGTAACAGGAAAGAAGCTTGAGCAGAAGTTGTATCGCACCCATTCTCGTTATGTTGGTTCCATGAAGGAAACTTCTTTAAGAGATATGAGAGCCAACAAGCCGGAGCAGGTTATCGAACTTGCTGTAAAGGGAATGCTTCCCAAGGGACCTTTTAGGTAGACAGATGTACAAGAAACTTTTCGTGTATGCAGGCCCGGAGCACAAGCACCAGGCACAGCAACCAGTTGCATTATCAATCTAAGGGGGGAATAGAGAATGGCTACAAATAGAAACTACGGCACCGGTAGAAGAAAAAGCTCTGTAGCAAGAGTGTATATCATGCCGGGTACAGGTAAGATTACCGTAAATAAGCGCTCCATCGATGAGTATTTCGGTTTGGAGACTTGAAGACTATCGTTCGTCAGCCTCTCGTGGCTACACAGAACGAAGGCAAGATTGATGTTCTTGTGAATGTATGCGGTGGCGGTACCACAGGACAGGCCGGCGCTATCCGTCACGGTCTCTCGTGCACTTTGCGAGATGGACAGCGACTTCAGACCGGTTTTAAAGAGAGCGGGATTCCTTACAAGAGACTCTCGTATGAAGGAGAGAAAGAAGTACGGATTAAAGGCTGCACGTCGCGCTCCGCAGTTTAGTAAGAGATAAGAAAAGACATATCGAGTATATGGGACTCCTCAAGCAATTCGAGAGTCTTTTTCATCCCCCTAAACTGCGGAACTGTTCGCCGTAAAGGCTCACAGTTACTGCTAGCAAGATGCCAAAGGGCATCTTGCTTATCCGCTCGTACAGTTCTCAAAGAGATAAGAAACGGCTTCGTATTCTATGGGTTCTCCGCATATGTGGGGCCTTTTTTCTATTTCTTTTCGACTGTGTTTTTCGTTTCTTATCTCCTTTCGTCCTGCGGAACGGTCTGCTAAAAGCAGGCCGTTACTCGCTAGGAATATGCTGCAGGGCATATTCCTTCACGCTCGTACAGTTCAGAAAGAGATAAGAAAAGACATATCGAGTATATAGGGACTCCTCAAGCAATTGGGGAGTCTTTTTCTATCCCTCTAAACTGCGGAACTGTTCGCCGTAAAGGCTCACAGTTACTCGCTGGGAACATGCCAAAGGGCATATTACTCATCATTGGTGGAGCTATATTTTTAAAAAGGAGATGCCGTTACAGGGTTGAAATGATACAGCGATTCCCGGAGTCTGTTAAGCTCATCTGTGAGGCGCACTTATTGATGAGGCAGCGCTTACTTTCCATTCTGGCGGATAATATAAAAATGCTTTTTGTACTTTTTCTATAAACACTGAAAAAATTTTTGGGAAAAATTTTTAATAAGTTTTAAAATTGATAAAAAAACTTGTTTTTTTAAAAAAAGCTGAGGAGTATCTCTAGTCCCATCTTTCAGCGATGTGTTATTTTTGCTGAAAGAAAGAGGAAAAAGAAAGAAAAGTGTTTTTCTGCATGGGCAGAAGAGAGGAGACTATTATGAGAAAGATGGTTAGAGGATTATTTGTACTTGCAGCAATGACAGCAGCTCTTACAATGGTTGCATGTTCCGGTAAGAAGGCAGGGACTACTGCAGCATCAGAGAGCAAGAGTAGAGACAGAGGCTGCTAAGGAGACTACTGTAGTAGAGGAGAAGAAGAGCGATAAGAAGGATGCTAAAGAGACTACAGTAGCAGCTGAAGAGTCTGAGAGCACTGAAGAGTCTACTAAGAAGTAATTTTTGAAGAATTCTATAAGAGAGTTTGCTGTACCGACCCCCAAAAGTTAGACTTAAAATCTAACGATTGGGAGGTCGGTATTTTTATGGCTACATACAGTTATGAGTTTAAGAAAAAGTTGTTATGTCATATTTGAAAGGTGAAGGTGGTTACAGTTACATAGCTAAGATATACGGAATTCCTACGCTGTCCTTATTTTCTAAGGTTTTGTTGATTGCATCTACAAGAACCTGCATATCTAAGTGAGTATAAACTTTTTCTGTTAATGTCATAGCACCGGAGTGCCCCACAATTTTTCTTGATTGTTGTATCCTGAACACCTGCTTCCGATAACATGGAAATACAGGTATGTCGAGTACAATGTGGTGTACGATCAATTCCAATCTGTTCCACTCAGAGGAGTCCAATAGCTGTCATAGTAATTGCGATAAAGAAATCTTTTGCCATCCTCTGTATGAAGAAGATAGTTCACAATCTGTATTTGCACCAAAATACATTGTATTTGCACCAAAATACAGGAGACAAGTAATTTATAAACAAATTCGAGCAGATGTAGGAGAAATTCTGGGTTTGCTATGCAGAAGAAAAGGAATAGATTATTGAAGTAGAATGTTGCCCGGATCATACTCATATGCTAGTGCGAATTCCACCCAAATATTCAGTATCAGAAATTGTAGGATATTTCAAAGGAAAAAAGTTCGCTTTATGATATTCGGAACGCCATGCAAATTTAAAATACAAATATGGAAATAGACATTTTTGGTTCCGTGGATATTATGTGGATACAGCCGGTAAAAAAACACTGCAAAAGATTAAAGAGTATATTCAGAATCAATTGAAAGAAGATTTACAATATAATCAAATGTCATTAGTAGAGTATATCGACCCGTTCACGGGTGAGCCGGTGAAGAAACACAATAAATAAAACGCTTGAAGCGTAAGTAGGAAGTCAAAGCAAAACCAGCAAGCTCCTTTTGGAGCTGTGCCGGTATAAGGAAGCACTGAAAAAGCCCCTGTTAGGGGCAGCTGTAAATGTGGTGCAGTTAGCAGACTTCAGTAGCCTTCCAGGCGCAAGCAGGTAATATCCCTTTATAGGGGAGGCATGCCACCCACTGAGCGGGTGGTCATGACTATTTGTGACATAGAATATTTACAGAGCGAACGGTTATTAAAAGTTAAGGGTCTTGTATAATCGTCCATATAAAATCGATATTGTTCTCCATGGATATAGTCATGGCAAATATGAACAAGATTATAGTCTGTATCAAAAATCTCGAGTATAAATAGAATAAAGGTTCTCCATTGGTGACGCGTAAATGTTTGGCAAGCGAACCAGAAGCACGTGTCAGTTCAAGGTACGAATTACGGGAGCCCTTAACCTGAATATGGTAGGAATCTTTTAGAAGCTGATAAAGGGAACCATCTAATGATTCCTCTAAAAGAAATTTATATTTAGGATAAGGAAACAAATTGCTTTCATAAATCATTGGGATGCCATCGGCAAGATCAACACGTTCAATCAAGACTGCCTTTGCTCCAGTTGGAACATTCATAGTTTTGGCATCTTCATCAGATAACTTAGTTACAGAGCGTTTGATCACAAGGCGAGATGGAATGCATTCATTGGCTTTTACATGCATCAGCAAAGCCAAGAAGATGTTCCATTTTGCGTTGGATTTTGCGGGATTTTACAAAAAGTTCCTTTTTCCCTGACGTTTTACAAGATAATTTTTCCTGACATAATTCTTCAACGGCACGTCTTACGGTGATGCGGCTGACTTTGTAATGTTCGCTTAATTCTATTTCAGTAGGTATTTTTTTCGTTGGCCGGATAAGTGCCATCTTTGATTGCAGCATTGATCGCTTCTTTTTAGTTGCATATATAATGGAGTTTCTGCATTCATATCAAGACTCATTATGATTCTCCTTTAAATATACAACGTTTATTAGTTTTAGATATACGATTCACAAATACATTATAACGGAAACAGACTTAAATAACAACAAAATCCATCCATTTCGTGACGAAAAAAGTAAAAGATAAATCATATGGCTGGCGAAGATATTGTGCAAAATAATATAAAAAGATTAAGGTTGGTAAAAACATAGAATATGAATATATAACGTTATATAACGATTGTGTATAATGTTATAATATGATACAACACAATCATCAAATGAAGCAATAGAAATGGAGAGAGAACATGGGAAAGCAAAAAGCAGATTATCTGTTGAAATCAGATCATGTTTTTACATCTACTGTTGAGAACCCATTTGCAGGATATGTTGCAGTAAGTGGACAGAATATTCTGGCAGTTGGAACAGATGATGGAAGTGATTGGATTGACGAACAGACAAAGATTTTGGAATTGGGAAATCAGTTGGTGACACCGGGATTTATTGATGTACATACTTTTTACAGGTTATGCAATTTTCCATATTGGAATTGATATGTCTGGCATAACATCACAGGAAGATTTTTACAGAAGATAAAAGAAGAGGTTGAAAAAGAGAAAGAATCTGCAACTGTATTTGGACATGGATGGAATCCGGATGGATTTGAGACAGAAGGTTTTGGAGGAAAAGCTAAATGAAGCATATCCAGATCGGTCAGTTATCGTATTTGCAGCAGATCGAAGCACATGCATGATGAATCAGAAAGCGGAAGAGACATATGGATTTAACCCTGAAAGAATGTTATCCGGAAGCCTACCACAAGATTATGCCGGAGTATTTAAATGATCGGGATTTTCATAGAACCGGAATTTAAAGATTATATGAAATTGATGAACAGCCGTGGAGTTACAACGGTAAAAGAAATGGGATTTGATGATTTTTATGGATTTGACTCATTTCTGAAAGAAAAAAGAAGAAAAAGAAGGAATTGTCACTTCGAACATTTTTATGTCGCAGCCGGTTGGTGAAGGAATCAACATTGAACATGGAAAAAGAATGAGAGAGAAGTTCCGGGGTGATTTCATCCGGTTCTCCGGATATAACCGAATGACAGACGGAACGGTGGCAAGTACAAAGGGTGATCTGTTAGAACCTTATGAAGGAACGAATATGCATTGCAGTATTCAGGTTGATTATCCGATGATTGAACAAGAAGTGCAGATTGCTGATGAAAATGGATTCCGTTATTCCCCTGCATGCACAGGGAGATGGAGCAGTACATAAAGTGGTGGGTATTTTTGATAAATGTCAGAAGAAAGATGGAAAAGCTTGTGAACCGTCATGCAGTGACAGATATGGAATTTTTCTAATCCGGCGGATTTGAAAAAGATGGGTGAAATTGGTGTGACTGGAGAAATCTATTTCCAGATTATGTCATTGGATCCAGCGGATGACGTGAAAAAAATCGATTGAAGAGACGATTGGAACAGAGAGAGGTAAGTATTTCTGGAATCGAAGAGGTATGCTTGACGGAGGAATGACATTATCAGGAGCAACGGACTTGCCACTGATGATCACAGACATTCCGGAAGCAATTTTCCATGGTTGTGGTGGATATTTCCCAGATGGAAAAGAACAGTACAATGTACAGAACACGATTACAATCGCTGAAATGTTAAAAGGCATGGACGTATGGTGGAGCTTATAACATAGGAATGGAAGATAAGCTAGGAACGTTAGAAGCAGGGAAAACTGGCGGATATAGCAGTTCTTGATCGGAATGTCTTTGAAGTACCGATGAGCGAGATGAGAGATGTAAAAGTCTCCATGACAATGGTAAATGGAAAACCGGTATACACAAAAGAATAATAAAAAAATTATGATGATAGAAAGGGGAAGAAACATGGCACAGATTAACACAGACAGAATTGCAGGAATGAACATTCATTATTTATATTATTCACTCCTGTATTTTTCTGGATACACAGCAGAAGCTGGGTGTGAAGACGATTGAGTTATGGGCCGGTGCACCGCATGGACAGTATGTCTTACTCGGATTGTAAAAAGTCCGGCATGAAATGGAAATCCATACGGACATCTGATCTGGGAGATGGCAATCATCCACTTGGAGAATGGATTGATACGGTTGTCAGACGAGGATACAAAGGATACTTCGGTCAGGAAATTACAGATTTTTCTTATTTTTGAAGATCCGGCATCACATGACAAACGGAATATGGAAGCTTATAAGCCTTACTTAATAGGCTGATTACAGGGGGATTTGAAAATGGAAAATAAGAAAAAAATTTAAACTTCAATTGCCGCATGTATATACGCTGGCATTTATATTGATTATAGTATTTGCAATCTTGACATGGATTTTTGCCAAGTGGACAGTTTGACAGACAATTAGTTGATACTGCAGCAGGTGAACGTGAAGTTGCTGTGGCTGGAACCTATCATATGGTAGATAAAGTGAGTGAATCCGGAGATTTGAGACAGGGGCTGCATGAGATTTTAATGGCACCTACAAGAGGCATTCAGGCAGCTGCAGATGTTGTTGCATTCGTTTTTGCTGATCGGCGGTACCTTCCAGATTTTAACAAAGACAAAATGCAATGAATCGCGGAATTCGGAAGGTTATTTTAAAGTTAAAAGGAAAAGAAGTTTTTACTGATACCGATTCTGATGATTCTGTTAGGAATTGGTGGAACGACATTTGGTATGTCGGAGGAGGTTATTCCATTCTATGTTATGCTGATCCCTATTTTCTTCGCAATGGGATATGACTCCATGACGACCTTCATGATCGTATTCTTAGGGACCACAGATTGGATATGCAGCATCTACAACGAACCCGTTCAACGTTCTGATCGCACAGGGCGTTGCCGGAATCCATGGTAACCCACAGCTTGTATACAGATATATCTGGTGGGCAATTATGATGACTGTTACCATCGTTTATGTTATGCGATATGCAATGAAAGTAAAGAAAAATCCAACAGGATCCATCACTTATCAGGATGACCTTCTGAAAAACAGGAATTTATGATGGATGAAAAGGATACAGGATTTACTTTAAGAGATAAATTGGTATTACTTGTATTTGCAGTAGGAATGGGAATTATCGTGTATGGTATTCTTTTCACATGGATGGTATATGGATGAGATTTCTGGTGTATTCCTTTTAATGGGTATTTTAATGGGTATTGTTGGCGGACTTTCTGAGAAAGAGATTGCAGAACAGTTCGTGATCGGTGTAAAAGATCTTGCGTTTGCAGCAGTTGTAATTGGTGTATGCCGAGGCATTCTGGTTGTTGCAGAAAGCGGAATGATCATTGATACGATCCTGAATTATTTATCAAGAGCACTTGCAGGTGTAGGGAAGTGTAGCATTTGTTGCAGTAATGTATCTGGTTCAGTCATTGTTGACACTTCTTGTTCCGTCATCTTCTGCACTGGCATCTCTGACAATGCCAATTATGGCTCCATTATGTGATTTACAGGGTGTGAATCCGGAAGCAAGTGTAACAGTACTTCAATTTGCAAATCAGTTGACCAATATGTTAAGCCCGACAGCAGGTATGACCGTTGCAGGACTTGCTGTATGTAAGATTAGCTTTTGGTCAGTGGTGGAAGACAATTTGGAAGTTCTTTATTTTTAGTAACAGCAATGGCATTGGTATTCTGTACGATTTCAGCAATGCTTTAAACATAAAACTTTTTATAATAGAAGGAGAATAAGACAATGAAAAGAATTAGTAACCCAAATTTTAAACGGGAGAGAAAAATCGAAGATGTATATTTTTGTGGCATGCGGAGGATCTTTAGTAGATCTTTATCCAGGATATTATTTCGTACGTACCGAATCCAGGACAATGCATGCTGACTGGATCACAAGTAAAGAATTTGTTGTAACACCTCCGGCACACCTTGGAAAAAAACAAGTCTTGTATTTATCTGCTCTCATGGTGGAAATACAAAAAGAGACCGTAGAAGCAGCACATTTAGCAAAAGATCTTGGCGCAGCAGTTGTAGCAATGACACATACACCTGGATCAGCCTGTGATGACAGTTCATTAAATCCAATTGTATATTCCTGGGAAGATGATACAAATGAAAAAGGATAAACCACAGGGGATTGTATTTAACATTTTGAATGAGTTAATGAAAGCTCAGGAGCCAGACTATAAATTATACGATGCAGTGGCAGACGGACTTGAAAAAGCAGATGGTATCGTAAGAGCTGCTGTCAAGAGCGTAAAAAACAGAACATGGCTTTTTGCTGAAAAATATGCAAAAGAACCGTTCTTATATATCATGGGTTCCGGAGCTGCTTATGCAGCTGTATATGGATTTGCTATCTGCTCACTTCAGGAGATGCAGTGGATCGATTGCTGCTACTTAAATTCAGCAGAATACTTCCATGGACCATTTGAAGTAACAGATGAAGATCATCTCTATATTTTATTAAAGAGCCGCGGAAGAAACCGCGTTATGGACGAAAGAGCAGAAGTATTCCTGAACAAATATGCAAAGAAATATGAAGTGATCGATGCAAATGACCTTGGACTTGACGCAATTGACGACAGCTGCGTAGAGTACTTTAATGCAATGGTCTTTTATGCAATGAGTGTTGCATACAGAAATGCTCTTCAGGATAAGAGATGTCATCCGACAGACATGAGAAGATACATGGGTGTTGTTGAATATTAATCACAGAGACAGATCATTGCGGAATTCTAAAATGCAATAAGAGATCGGAAAATGGGAATTTCGCAATGACCTGAAATTTATGGGGAGGCAAAAAGGAGAATGAGAAAATGTATGATGTAAGTGTATTAGGTTTTGGTGATAATGTTGTAGATAAATATGAGCATATTAAAACAATGTATCCTCGGTGGAAACTGTGTAAACTTTGCGGTATATGCTAAAAATGTTTGGTGCAAAAAGAAGTGCATATATGGGATACTTTTGGCAATGATGCTGAAGCAGAACATGTTATGTATGCGTTAGATGATATTGAGATTGAGACAGTAAAGTGCAAACAGTTAGAAGGAGAAAAATGGTTGTGCGCGTGCAACTTTAGTGGATGGAGACAGAGTGTTCTTAGGATCTAATGAAGGTGGTATCCGCGGAAAAACACCATATGTATTAGATCGATTTGATCTTGAGTATATCAGACAGTTTGATTTTGTACATTCTGGAAATTATTGTTTCATGGAGAAAGAACTTCCAAAAATCCATGAAGCGGGCGTGCCGATTTCATTTGATTTTTTTCAGATGACTCAGAGGATTCCTATTATGCAGAAGTAGCACCTACGGTTGATTATGCATTCTGCTCTTTTGACGGAACAGATGAAGAAGCCAGAGAACATTTGAAAAAGATTGTTTCCTATGGACCAAAGCTTGCTGTTGCATCCAGAGGTGCAGATGGCTGTATTTTATATGATGGACAGGAATACTATGTGCAGAAAGCGGTACCGATCAAGGAAGTTGTTGACACCATGGGTGCAGGAGATTCTCTGATCACATCGTTTATGGTTGCTTATACAGATTACCTGAAAAAGGGAATTATGGGAGAACTGCCATCAGAGAAAGTCTGGCAGCAGCAGCTGAATTTGCTTCCAAAGTATGTGGAATGAATGGTGCTTTTGGATATGGCAAAAATATGAATAAACAATAAAGAGATATGAAAAAGAAACTGCGGAACACAAAGCGTTATAAATGATTGATTCAGACGTGAGTTTCGCAGTTTTTAATCTTTATCCGAACCATGCAGATACATAGAGTTTAAGAATGGGAAGACTGTGTGTTTACCGGTGGTGATGAAATGCATGATAGAAAGAATGATATTAAAATATTTAGGGTTATCGAAGAAGGAATGATCGGAATGGGAAAAAGAATACTTTGTATTGGAGATTCAAATACCGGGATATATACCAGGAAGTGGGGAACGATATGAAAAAATGTGCGCTGGGCGGAAAGCTTGCACAGATACTTGGGGAAAACTATGAAGTGATTGAAGAAGGAATGAATGGAAGGACAACTGCATTTACAGATAAAATTGAACTGGAACATCTGCCCCTGGATTATCTGTATCCATGTCTCGATTTCACAATTTCCTTTGGATTATATCATTGTTATGTTAGGAACAAATGATACAAAGACACGCTATGGAGTGAATACAGTAGAGATTGGATATGGATTGGATGAAGTACTGCTGAAGATAGAGGAAACATGCAGACGGAAATGTCAAACTCCTGAAAAATAGTTATCGCACCAGCAAATTTATATCCTCAAAAAGACTGGATAGAATTTGCAGCAGAGTCTGCACAAAAGGCAGGCGGGCTGACAGAAGAATATAGGAGTATTGCCGCACTTCATCATGCAGAATTTCTGAGCGCACGAGAGGTGCTTGGGGCAGAGTGTATTGGGTGTGACGGAATCCATTTTACGGAAGCGGGACATAGAAAACTTGCGGAAGCAGTAGCGTTTATAATTAGGGAATAACGAAAGACACAGGTAGGTTCAATATATTTTACTTATTGTTGTGGTATGTTTGGTTATACTCAATACATCATGTGTAAGAAAGAACATGTCTGCAGAGTATGTCTTTACCTATGCCGAGAAGCATCCGAAGGATTATCCCGCCGCACAATGATATGGTGAGGATGCTTGGGGCGGAGCCTGTGGCCTGGAATATGGTCAAGTTTATGGTGCCATTCAAAAGGTGACATTTGATAAAATAAATAAAAAGTGAGGTAGTATATGCAAAAGTTTAATTATTATTCGCCTACAAGGATTGTTTTCGGTGCAGGAACAAGGAATGATATTGGAAGTTTAATCAAAGAGTTCGGAGTAAAGAAGGTTGCCGTTATTTTTCGGTGGAAGCAGTGCAAAGAAAAAGCGGTCTGCTTGAGTTTGGTGGAAGAGAATTTAAAGTCTGAGGGGTATAGATGTACTCTTACTTGGAGGAGTGGTGCCGAATCCACTTTTAAGTAAAGGCAAAGGAGATGACAAAGGAGTCCGTCAAGTTCGGTGCTGAGTTTGTACTTGCGGTAGGCGGCGGAAGTGTAATAGATACCGCGAAGTTTGTTGCAATAGGTGTAGCAAATCCTGATACGGATATAGAAGAGTTTTTCTTTCAAAGAAAAGAAGGTGGAAAGATCTCTTCCGACAGGTTCGATTTTGACTATTGCTGCGGCAGGATCTGAAACAAGCGACTCAGCAGTTCTTACAGATGATGTAACCGGAAGCTGTATAAAGAAAAGGAATTAACACAGACTTTAACAGATGCAGGTTTGCGATAATGGATCCCGAGCTTACATTTTTCTTTACCTAAGTATCAGATAGGTGCAGGTGCAGCTGATATCTTTATGCATACATCTGAGAGATATTTTACAAATATTTTAGGCAATCATTTGACTGATGAGTTGGCTGAGGGGCTTTTTAGAGATATTATAAAATTTGGACCGAAGGCTGTCAAAAATCCGACCGACTATGAAGCTATGAGTGAAGTTATGTGGTGCGGAAGTGTATCACATGTAGGACTTACAGGTCTTGGATCAAAAGGTGATACTCCAAGAGACGGTGACTGGTCATGTCATCAGCTTGGAATGGCTCTTTCATCGCTTTTGACTCACATGGTGCAACCCTCAGTGCGATTTGGGCATCTTGGGCAAACTATGTAAAGATGAGAATATATCAAGATTTTGCCGGATTTGCAAGAAAGGTATATGGAGTGGCTGAAGCTGATGATAAAAAGGCGGCGGATATAGGGATTGAAAGAACCGTAGAATATTTCAAATCTGTCGAGTATGCCTGTAAAGCTACATGAGCTTCTTAACAGAGAGGTAGGCGAAAAAGATTGCAGAAGACTTGGCAATAAACTGTTCTTATAATAAATCAAGGAGTATAGGAAGTTTCAAATCACTTGACTATAATGATATGTACAATATCTATATGGCGGCAAGAATGAGTATAATAAGAAGGCTTTAGGATTATGGTTTCTAGTCAAATGGTAAATAACCCGTCAAGTCCAGCAAAATCTGCCGGCTCTCAGGCTGGCAGATTTTCAATGTGGACTTTCTAGCCAGTATCAAAGCTGACATTTGAAAATGTCAGCTTTGATCTAAAACTCACCCGCTATGCGGGTGAGAGACGACTATTATACTAAAAATCACCTTTCCTAATACAATAAAGATTGTTCAAGCTATATTGCAGAAAAGGAAGGTGATTTATGGCAGAAAGAATATGCATTGGCACATACCAAATGGATGTGTAAATATCATATTGTCTTCCACACCAGAAGTATAGGCGAAAAATAATATATTATCAATACAAGGGCAGATATACGGGACATAATAAGCGCAGTTGTGTAGATATAAAGGTGTAGAGATAATAGAGGGTCATTTAATGCCTGATCATATACATATTTTGGTTAGTATTCCACCTAAGATTAGTGTCTCATCATTTATAGGCTATTTAAAAGGGAAAAGTGCGTTAATGATATTTGATAAACACGCAAATCTTAAATATAAGTTTGGAAACAGGCATTTCTGGGCCAAGAGGCTATTATATGTCAGTACAGTTGGACTCAAATGAAGCCACAATAAAAAGTATATCCAAGATCAAAGAAAAACATGTATAGCCATGGATAAACTTAGGTGTTAAAGAAATATGAAGACCCTTTTAAGGGTTAAAGTGAAGTAAGTAACCATACCCTTTATGGGGTAGCGACGAGTCAAAAAGCAATATGGCAGTTGAATGGGGCTGTGGGAAGTAGGCGAAAAGCAAAACTTACCATAGCCCAGAAATGAAAAGCCCAGCATGACGCTGGCCCAGTAACAGGGGCTTATAGACTCGAGTAGACCACCGTTTGACGGGTGGTTATGATTATCTGATTTTATTCTTCCTACAGCTATCGATGAATTCTTCCGACCAGCATCAGCTTTTTCAAATCCTCGGGAAAATTTTCTCTTGGATATTTGATGAGATCCTTTAGCTTCATCATCTTATACCGGCTCCAGATAATCAGCAAGACGAATCATCCAATGTCTTGTCTGGAATGACTTTACATCATTACGAGAGATTCAACCGTCTCCTCTATGAAGGAGACGGTTGAATCAACTCATCTGAGGCAGCTATGTAGTATTCTTCAGTAATATTCTTATATTTATATAAATTTCTTGAAATTTAAGAAAATTTCTTTTCAAGCCGGAGAAAACTAGAAGTAGTATGGAAAAGTTAAATAAATGGTATTTTCGGAAAGGAGGTAGGATGAAGAATCTAGAGGAAAGAAAATGGGAAGATTTTGGACGAGACCTTGTACTGGGAACGGTTTTATCTGACCGTGGCTAGCCCCATGACATCTGGCGAAACCAATAGAGTGAATACCGGGAACTTGGCGGGAAGCAAGGGAGAAGTGGCAATTTTCTTAGAGAATATGGTACTCGGAGAAGGGCTGTGGTCTATGAGAAAGTTGGTATTACCAAAGTCCTGTGGAGGAACACATGAAACCGGCTGGTTGATTTACAGGAAAGACCTATTTTCCTCGGTACAGAGCTCCTACCCCTTGGGCATGTAGCTTACAGGTTGGCAATGGATTGATGGCTGTTATATTATGAAGAGGCGGATCAGGCAGACTACGGTGTTTTATACCGGTGGAAGAACCAGGACGGCTACTATGTGGATGCCAATGGTCGTTGGCTCAATGGAGGCCAGTGGGAACCGGTGTATATGTGGCAAGGGACTCAGTGCATCTTTATCAGAGCAACAGGTGGCAGGTGTAAGCCGTAGTATTCCCCTCCGGAGGAAATAGGGCAGGTGGCGGGAGTAAAGTCGTTCCGGCGGTAGATCTTCCGGCGGATCCACAAGCAGGAAGCACCTCTACCGAAAATTCAGAGGCACAGCTGCTAGCACTGGCAATATCTGGAACCACTACAGACAATATAGGCAATACCCGGAAATACAGCAAATAATTCAGCGAATACCCGGGAAATAGCGGGGAATGCAGGAAATACAGAGGAACAATGGGAAATCCGAAACCCCGGCTTCTTCCTCTAATCTTTCAAAGGAAGAGAGGGAAAGTCTGAAGAAAAGCCGGCAGCGGAGAAAATGGCAATAGTGAAGAGAGAGCCCGGTACCGGAAGAGTGGAAAGCCTGAAGAGAAGCCAGAGTCCACGAGACACGGAGGGAAAAAGAATGTGATTAAGCTGGTGGGAGAAGCCAAGCTTAATCAGGATGTAAGCTTTATATGTCTAAGGACATTATGGATGATAAGGTCGAAAACAGTTTTCGTCGATTTTTGCCGGTTTTATCAGGTCTCATCGAGGGAACGAACCAAGCTACTCCTTGGATCCGGAAAAAGCAGATTCTGGCCTCCAAGGGCCTATTCAAGAAAGTAAAACCTATGATATCACTCTATTCAGACAGGGGCGAACAGCCATTCCATATCATTACGATGGGAGGTAAAAGACTAAAAGACGATGAGGAAGTCTCTTTCACAGCAGAAAAGGGTGAGTCGGAGGTACTGGATAAAGATTCTTTTGGGTATTAATTATGTAGAATTCTACGCGGTAAGATGCCAAGGGCATCTTACTCATCGCTCAGTACAGTTCAGCAAGCGTTAATCGAGACTTGAAAGACTCAAAAACCCTCGGAAAATCAATGGTTTCCGAGGGTTTTTCATATTCCATCATTTCTTTAGGTAGAAAATCGCATAGGACTTCTGTGTTGCGATCCGGCGAGGGCAGAGCTGAGGCTGTGCGTTCCAGTATCAGAGGAAGAATATCAAGAACTATGCACAAAACTTTCGAGACAGATTAACGTACGAGATGAAAAGGAAAATAGTAAAGGTAGAGGATAGGGACTCAGGATTGCCGACTTGCAGTTGACTTTGCCGGTTTCGTTCGCATACTATAACTGCAAATCGGCAAAAGAATAAAAATTGCCGATTTGCAGAATATGGAGGTGGAACGATGAGTCAAATAATATATAATATTCCATCAAGAAAACTTTCCAGAGAAGATTTTTATTACTGCCTTCACAAAGAAAAATAAAAGTAGACAGAAGTCTTCAGAAGATATCAATTTCGAAATTAGTTATCAAATGGGGATATTTATCGTGTAGAGTAGAAATAACTACCGTATGGCAGAGAGGATTCAAAGGGAGTATTACTCAATATTCGAGCCGGCATTTGATGTTGCAAAAAGATTGAAACTCTATATCAGGAACTTGATTTTCGTATTTTTGAACTGGTGCAATTAAATGAGTTTGCATGAATCCTGAAATTGCGCATAATGTGATCTTTGTTTCTGTGGAATCAGGTTGGGAAGTTATGTTTGATTCCTCAGGATCAATATATTGGTAGATTCTACGAATCCCTGTTGAAATATTTCATCAATATTGGTCAGGATGATATGATTGTTATTCAAAAACTGATTTCTGAATCCCCAGAAGAGGGAAGGCTATCTGGAAACAAGGCTGAAAAGATAGCTGGTTGATCTTGTGGCAGATAAACTTCTTCTATCCAGTGTCAACAGTGGAAGTATGATAGTATTTTCCATCAGGCATTTCAGAGTTTTCTATATTGATGAGAGTCAGCTGTTTCCGGTATAGCAAGAAGGAATGCAAAGAACAAAGGTGTTGCTGCATATAAACGAAACTGATTTAAGGATGGGATTATATAATGTCTAGCAGACAGATCGAACAGACTCCTCAAAAATGGAGAGAGTCTTTTTCTCTATAATACTCATTGAGGCTATACACAAATAAATTTTATTAGTAAAAATATCTTTCACTTTACTAAGTAAATAATTAAAAATAAAATTACTAAAACAAGGAGGATTTTCAAATGAAGATCAAATTAGCTATGATTGGAATGACAGCCGTACTTTTCGGGCTGACTGCACTGCGAAATAAGCAGGAAGCAACGTCTAAAGGAGGAAGACCACGATCATTTTGCTTCTTGGGATACAGCGGATGACGTCGATGCACAGCAGAAGCTCGTGGACAAGTTTAATGAAGAGCACTCCGATATTCGGGTTGTGTTGGAAGCGTATGGCTCGGAGTTCGATACAAAAATCAGTGCATCCATGGGATCAGGAGATGCGCGGATGTGATATATATGTGGAACATCCTGCATACCACGAGGGGCTTGAGACCCTTGGACAGCTATATTGAAAAGGGGGAGAGGATTGCAAGAAGATTTCTGCAGTACACTCTGAATTACAACTCTTATGACGGACAGATCTACGGTTTACTGGTTGGTTTACAACACACTTGTATGTGTACAATAGGGACTACTATTTGAAAACGAGGAGTTCCGAAGGGTGATTGACTTGGGATGATTTAGGAAAAGGCAAAGGAGATTTATGAGAAGACCGGGGTAAAGGGCTTTCTTTCCGCTCAAAGCCGATCCTATGATTATGAAATGTATCTTTGGAGCAGCAGGACCGCTTGTGTGACAAAGCGATGGTAAGATCGGAAGGCTAGATTACAAAGTTCGATAAGGCACTCGCGAAACCCTCTAAAGATGTGTTCGGGGATACTTCAGGAAAAAGACAGCTGTGCATGCTTCGCTGAGAGAGTCCGGAGGAGACAGATTTGCAGGCAGGACAAGACTCGGTATGTTTGTTTACGAGGGCATGGGCTGTAAACGAAATACGAAGAGAGTGTAGCATTTCGGATAGCCTCAAACTTTCCCTCTTTCAGTTCCAGAAGAAAGTCAGCATGAGTATTTGCGATTCTTCCAGTGTAGCCATTGCCAGAGCGGTAAAAATAAAGGCAGCCAGCTTGGGAATTTGCTTGAAGTGGACAAGTGAAAGAAAGCAACAAGACTCGATATCGGAACCTTAAGGTTCGTTCTTATGTCCGTTGCAGAAGCGAGAAAGGATTCTGGAGGAAAGCCGGGAGGATACTTGCCCCTTCACAGAGATCGACTGGATCAGAGTGGAGAGTGTACTCCGCTGACTTTATCATGGATAAAGTGGTCCGAGGAGGGTTTCCGAGAGTTTGAGCTGAGCTCTGGAAGAATGTGTAATCAGGAGTTCTCGCTTGGATGATAAAAGTAGCCATCGCATCCGTAATTAGGGTCGTTACGCTCATGTTCTAAACCGCGCTGTTCAAGGAGCGGGAAAATGGAGTTTAAGAGACTGAAAGGTTGTACCTTACCTCTTTTATTTATGCCATGGATCATACGGTTCTTGTCTTCGCACTCGGACCCTCCAGTTTTATCTTTGGTGAGCGAGTTTCTTTTGAAGTGAGTCTGCACCGGAACCCCTGTCGAGGGGTTCAGGGAATCACTAAAGAGATGTTTACCAAGATGCACAATTTTGGAGAATCTGATCAGTCAAGCATCAGTATGCAGCGATGTTTATCCTTAAATATCTGCATTGCTTTATTTCTTGCCATAGTTGATTTACCCAGCATGTTCGGGGGTGAGTTCTTAGAACTCTTCACCTCCGAGCCATTATCTTTCCGGGAATGGCAGTGTCCATTATCTGGGGCTGGATGGAGCAGGAGACTACGGTGTCTCAAACTACCTGCTCTCATCTCCGCTAGTAAAGGGCCAAGGTGGCTGCAGTAGACCACTGCACAGGCTGTCTCTTGCCGTGATTCTCGCAGGCACGCCTGCAGTGGCAGACGATATGATGCTGATTTTCACAACACGGATGTCAAAGGTCGACGGATCTCTATGGGGGCGGCCAGGATGGTGTGCAGGAAGGAGGGTGGGCAAGCTTTTTCTCGAGTTACCTTCCTTGATTTCCCCTACCATTTTGTTCGGCGGGTGCTTCCGCCAATCGGATCTTTCCAGCCGAGCAACGCAGATTTCATACTGCTTAACAGGCGGCGGGCCTCTGAAATCCACTTATTTTCGGAGTCTGGCCACCATAGCAATGCCTTTCAAAGCATGCAGTAGTTGGGCTGTGCAGTGCCAATGCATGGGTGGTGTTCCATCATTGTTTTACTCTCTTGACCGCAGTGAGTTATTCCGCTCTTCATCGGCTTGGGTATTCTGCGTGAAACAGCACGGAAAGAGAGAGAGTGAGAAAAGGCCAGTAAGGAAGACGATAAGAGACATAATCTTACCAATAGAGATGTACTGTTAATCATTGCGATTTTATTTTATTTCTCCGTTTATCTATATGTTCTCCTCTTTGAAAACGGAGCACGTAGCCATGCCTGTCCTCGAGCTTCCCAGGTGTAGAGTTTTCAATTCCGTGTGAGGGCTTGGATTCTGGCCCTTCAGCACCTTTCTTCTCAATACGGTTCTGAGTTTATACCGTACACCACTTTAGGACGACGCATTGTCCACTGCTCTTTCGTTATTACCGGCTCGCCAGATTCGAGATTCAAGGAAAGAAACTTCCTTGTTCGTGGTCATACTTTCCACCACATGATGATTCACGCAGGATATTACGATGATTCCCTTGTACTGGAATTTAAAATGGCCTAGATGCTCTACCTTCAGAAATAACTCATCGTTTCGCTTTAGTGCAGTTCAGCATACTCTATCTTTTGATGGACAGTTCCCTCTTACAGGCGTACCAAGAAAAGATTTTGAAGAGGCGGCAAGACTCGACGGCGCCAATGTCTCAGATTTACTGGATGATGGTTTATACCGGTTGCAGAAGCCGTCCCTCATTCTTGCAAGCGAGTGCTCAATACCAATGGTTACCGTTTGGAATGATTATCTGGGACCTTTGAGTATTTTGCAGGATCTGAGTCAGCATACCTTGGCGCTGGGACTGGCAGCCTTTAAAAGGAGTTCACGGTGCTCAGGTGCTTCCATGCTGCGTCACGTCGGTGCTGTGGTCATTCCGCCGACACTCATAGCTATCTTTTGCGCAGACACATCTATAGAGAGGACCGGCGGTGCTCATGCGTCATAGAAATGCCGTCAAAAGGAAGGTCAGGGCGCCGTATAAGTCGCCAAAGGCCGTCAAGAAAGGAATGAGCAGCGCCATTGGAATCATAAAAGCGCGATCGAGGGGGCGGTGATTGAGAATCGTCGAGATTTTATGGAGAGGCAATGTCGGGAGGTTCACAGGTGATTTTCCGAGGATCAATAGATGATGCAAGAGAGACCTGCAGTTTTGAAAGCCTCTGCCTTATCAGGAACGAGCTATGTGGGAATGCGATTGTACAGGAGGAGGGAATCACACTCACTTCCTTAATAAGCATCTCTGTACGTCACGTCGGTCTCGAGCACTGTGCAGACTACTCTTTTGGCAAAGGAACTCGCATACAGACTGGAGTGAGGATCTAAAGTTCTATGAGAGAAGCGAGTGCTTTTCCTGTGGGGCACTGCGATCAGGAGGTATAGGAGCGCCTGGACCGTGAAAGACAGCGACGCTCGCTATAAGCATGTCAGCACTGAGAGATGAGATCAGGTGGGAAGCCTTGGCCGGAGGTCCACGTGCGTTTTGCCAAGCCAGGAGAATCAATGTTCATCGAGATGGGCATGAGGGAGTGCTGTTTTACACTGAAATGTGTAGCAGCGTTTTGGAAATAGAAGCGGCGTGCTTGGATCACATCCTCAGCTTCTATGATGCAGGGTTTAAGGTGTAGGCATAAGCGTGGTCACGGAAAGACAGTGCAAAGAAAGGAGACAATATTTGTATCCTTGAGGGGTGGAGACGAGGGATGACCTGCTTCACTTCTTACGGGACCCAGGAGCAGAGTCTTTTGGCTACTATGAAAATGAGGAAAAATTGACTTGGAATCACTTAGAAGCACGACTGTCAGTGAAGTGGCAGGAATTTGCGGATTGCAGGTGAAAGAGGAAAGACGGTAGAAATTCACAGGCTGTTTCCGTCTTCGGACAGAGAGGACTGTGTGGAAAGAGCGGTAATTGCCTCAAGTTACGTCTAAGAGACTGGAGGATTTCGAGATAGAATCTTCACGGAAGAGCATGGGGCACTAAAGGGTTTTATGATACGATGTGGAGGCGCGCGCAGATGTTCGAGTAAAAGGTGATTTTGAGCTGGACCGCGCGTTTCGTTTCAACATTTTCCACCTGATGAGTGCACCAGTGGGTATGACGGTAGACCATTGATGTCATCTGACAGCTTCCTGGCGGAGGAGGAATAGAGTTAATGCCTTCTGGGATACGGAACTCTTCCTTCTTCTTTCTTTTTCCTTTGTTTCCCGGAGAAAGCAAAGGAGACTGGAATGCTATCATTACGACTTTCACTTGATGCGGCGAGCATGCACTGAGAAAAACTGGATATCAAGGTGCGAGTATGTCACAGGGTCCGCTGATTGACTGGAACAGAGCGAGTGTCCGGACTGGACGATCGAGACCGGACAGTTCCTGCCTACCCGTTAACTGTGTGGCTCAAATACGAGCACCATCGTCACAGCTGCTGTGATGCACGGTGCCACCACGAAGCCTATACATGAGCAGACAGGAATTTGGACTTCCTCTATAAAGGGAAGCAGCGGCAAATCTCTTTGTGGAGACCAGCGAGATTCTGGAGCAATGCAAGTGCTTTCATTGAGACGCTAAAAGCTGTATGAGAATCCGTGAAGTGACCCGGACCGGATGAGTGGCATGAACCAGTGAATAACAATGTTTATACGACAACTATCTCGGGTGAAACTGGGTGTCTTCGTCAGTAAGCTCATATAACTTAGGTGAGAGATTCACGGGAGGTGTAGATGTCAGAGTGCTTTGAGGAGCGTCATTTCACGGAGAAAGAAAGCGCAGAGCTTACGGAAGGAAATCAAATGAGAATCCGTTATATGCAGGAAGAGGGCTGTGTTTCGAGCAGATTCTGAGGATATTTCGATCTGCACGAAGTTCTGATGAGAAAGTATGACCAGGACGAGCTGGTGGCAAATCGAACCCAGATCCCAAAGACAATGGGTGTGGCAGAGCTGCAGCTCATTAAAGCGGGGCCGGATGTGGTTGTGCTCCGTTTGCTCGGACAGGAGTTGGCGATGAGAGAGACCGCATTCAGGAGAGAACTGATCTGAGGACGCAGAAGCTTTTGCACGAGCTCTTCAGCCAAGCCCAGCATTTGTGCTATTATGCTGCAGAAATGAGGACTCCTCTAAAGGAAACTTTATCGCTATTTAGGGCGGGCGGCACTCCTGGACCTATGGAATATTCAGAGACTGTCGAGGAATCCATGCAGCGAATACCAGCGGGTTGTGCAGACCAGTAGTCTTCGGCACTGCAGGGTCTCTCCCTTGATGGCTTGGGAGGCTTCGTTTACAGCCTCTCCATGCCCCAAAAGAATGGGAGGGACTGCAGTCAAATGTGTGCATGGAGGAGAAGCTACAGAGTGCGATTCAAAGGGACCATTCCCTCTGCAGAAAGCTGGGAAGAAATAGGTAGTAAAGGCGGTAATCGAGTTTGGACCGTATGTAAATCTGCGAGTACGGACCGGTTTCATTATCTTGCGCCTGGAAAAGATGGCGGATGATCTGAGGATTTATTTGCGGTACGACATCAATCAAAGATTGAGAGGAGTAGCTGAGAGGCTGGAGCTTTCCAAATTATTCTGGAAAACTGACTGTTTGGAAAGCTAAGCCAGCGAGAGCAGACATTACCTTGATCACAAAGACTCTACCGTTCTTATCTGGAAGAAATGTCGGGAAAGCGACTTTGACTTGAAGAGTAAAACACTCTTGCTGACACTAAAAGAAAGAGGAGTATAAACTCGCAATCAGTTCTTCCAGCATAAAATACCAAAATTTATCCTTGCGCGTTTGGGTGCCATAAAAGCTTATTTGGCGCCGTTTCAGACAGAAACAAAATATCACAGAAACTCCTGCGACGGACCCGGAGTCTTTTTAAAAGAGCATGCGAGAATGTGGGGTTAAATCCAGCGAGCTGCATCGTTATGGAGATGCAGAGTCCAGGAGTTGAAAGCGCGAAGGCGGGCGGAATGGGCAGCATCGACGATGGGAGATGCTGACACCTGGGGACTTTCCGACTATGGGTAGGTAAACAGCTTTAGGGAAATTCTACAAATTGTATAGTAAAGAGAAAATCCGCTTTCTTTGGCGGATTTTCTCTGACAAAGGAAATTGGGTTGGAAAATAGTTCGGCATGTACAAGAACAGATAGTCTTCCGTAAAAGCCGAGCATCGAGAGAAAGTACCAGGGAGTTCAAAAGGAAAAACTTAAAGAGGAGGAGAGAGAAGTCCTGTTTTCTTACAAAAGACTTCCAGCGCATCTTCCCTCATATAGGCCAGGGGCTACGTCCCTGCTTTTCCGATAGAGAGGCGCAGCTGCTGGCGTTAGCGATGCTGCACAGAAAGAACCGGAATATCCTTTGGCATACGAGATCAGCGGTAAAAGCGCACTGAGTGAGGGCGTCTAGTGCCTGTAGCATCAGTGCCGGAACAGGAATGGCGAGTTTGAGATTTCCATATCTCTGTTCATGGCAGTCTGTAAACGCTCCTCGGCACCCCAGAGCTTACTATGAGCGGTTTGCACTCCACTCCTTCTTGAGCTGCTTCCGCAGCTGGCTTGTAGTTTCTTGCGAACAAGTTCGCATCAGATTTCATTTTATGTTTTGGAATCAAAGAGAGTGAGGTAAAGAGAGAAAGAGCGCCTCCGGGATAACCGGCCCAGTACTGCGCTAGAATGATACAGATATTTCATCTGCTTTGCACATTTCACAGGCTGTGGAGATGGTAGCTATGGGCACTCATCGGTCTGCAGAAGGCAAAAGTTTGGCTGGAAAGACTTAAAAGGCTCTGACAGAATGTCTTCGCAGCGCAAAATAAATTCACTTTCTGGACATAATGGCGTGATCATGGGACTCTCCCGTCTTCCTACGGAAAGAATTGCGCTTGTCCCGTCTGGGATTTTCTTACTTTTTAATACCTAGAATAGTGGTTTTCCTCAGCACGGATAATTCAAAAGCATTGTAGATTCCATATCGGAGCCACTGTATGGCTGATAAGTAGAGGCGGACTCTTCAATGACCTTGCCATTAACCACTTTGGATTAAGAACGTTTTCCGCCCGCGGGATGGAACTGAAGGATTTGTCTGTGGTGGTGGATTTGTACCCGCGCCTTGGTAATTCTTTAGAAACTCAAATATTGATCGGTATTCATTGCTCGATTACCAGCACCTGAAACGGAGCACGCTTCCTTTGTCTGAATTGAGAGCTTCAGGATCTTAACTTAAAGTACAGGCAGGAAGAAGGAAGAGGGAGAGTGTATGTCTTGCAGTCTGTTACAACTTTGGCACAATGCTTTTGCACAGAGTTCTCTTCTAGGAATAATCAATGCGGAAGCTGTTCTGTTAGGGTATCCGTTTCTGTACGCGACCAGAGCCCGAAAAGAAAGCTCCGGAAGGGATGCTGTGAGGCCTGTGCATAGAAAATAATAAATCTCGATCAGCGCTTGAAGTAGGAGGACAGAAACTAAGGCTGTACACACTTGTTTTATGAGATACTACAGCTTTCTGCTTCTTTAAAAATGAGAATCACGTATGTTACTTTTAAATTTGATAATCTATCAAAACAATTGCACTAACTACGGCTATGAAATCTGTATTGCATTTTCTACAGCTAAACAGGCTAACTCTTATTTGTGTCCCTTTTGCTTTGTGAGACTTTGCGTAAGAAAGGCGGAGAAAAAGATAGTAGTCCGGAGATGATACTTTTCTCCCTTTTCGTTTCAAGAGTAAAGAAGAATTTGAAGCTGTCCTAATATTTCCCTGATTCTCCTCGATATGCAAAAGCCTCCCACAGGACTAAACAACTCCCACAGCCTGCAGTAGGTTTAACTGTTTCTTTTCTCCTAAATCCATGTTCGGAAGAGGAGAGGATGCATTGATAGCAGTAAAGTTTGCAAAACTTCGATTAAGTCTCATCTTTGAAAGTCGGAAGGAAATTGCACCACCAAGGTTCCCAGAAGAGAAATTTTGTGTCCTGCTGATTTTGCACGGGAAGAGATCCTGAGTGATTTTGCAGAGAAAGAGATCCGCTCTTTGGTTTCAGCGTCTGATGTGATCGTTATGATGGATGAGTTTTGGAGAATGGTGGAGGATGCTCCGGCGATTTTGCTAGAAACTCTTTAGCCTTCTGAGAGCTCCCTAGTAAAGATGCACAGATAAATTGCTTCTAAAGGTTGGTAGGTTTCATGGACATGAAATACTGCAAAAATATTGACCGGGAAGAGTATATCATACTCATCATGCAGTCTAGGAAATGATTTCGGAGAATAAATTCTTAATAGAGTACCGGACTCTGAGTCTTCTTGTTTCTTGGAATTAGAAGTCTGGGATGGAGTATGGCTGAGTGAGAACTGGTGAATTTTTGGATCCTTAAAGTCTGGATCCATAAGTATGGGGTGGAATTTTGTGGCTCCGGGAGGAAACAGAAAGAGTGCAGACTCCTAGCAGAAACACGGAGGAAGGGACCTGAATCAGTCTCAGCCTGCGCAGAGCAGGATCCGCTGTAGCTGTGGAGGCTGTCAGGAAAGGAAGTAGCAGCGCAAGCATGAGCTGCTTAAAAAGAGGAGGGTGTGGATGCTAGCCTGTTGCGGTGAAGAACACGGCTCCAGTCATGCCGTCAGCTGCAGGTGGATCATGCAGGGCAGGAGTGCATCATCAGTGTTTCCGGTGCTTGGCAGCTTTGGAGGTGGGAAGGAACAGATGATCCCGCTGTGGAGAGGCCTTGGAAGGAAGGGGATATCGCTCTTTTTCAGAATGGGAAGTCTCAGTGCTGGCCTACCGAATACTAAAAGCAAGAGGAGCTCGAGTGCCAGAAATGGCTTTCAGCCTCACCACTCAATGAAAAAGATTTCGAGAGTGGACCCAGCTTCATGATGTGGATTACCTGGTAGTAAATGGAAGGAGGGGGCGTGTGTGTGACTGTGCGGGAAGCTATCCTCACCGGAGAGAGATTCATGGCTGCAATCCGGAAGAACTATCACGCGGATTAAGGGCGGTTTTAAACGCTTGGAAAAGGAGCTACTACATCGACGGGGAGAAAGTGTTTTCAGGATGCCTTTTTCTGTTAAGGCGGTGGATACCACGAAGACCAGGAGATGCACTTTCTGCAGATATTCTCACGCACTGCTTAAAGGGATATGAGCCTGAAAGAGCTTTGCCTGGGAGGCAGCAGCAGCATGCCCTTACTCAGACGGAAAAAGGAAGGTGCTGCCTGCGGCATTCCGACCAAGAGAGAGAGCGGTAGAAGAGTTGGAAAGAAGAGGTAGAGAGAGAGGCGGTGATTTTGAACGATCTACGAATTCTGGTGAGTGGAGGAAATATCACCAAGGTATATGGGAGGAAATGGCTTTGCTATGGCAAATAAAGATGTCAATTTTCGTTCAGAGCCAGGAGAGATGCGTGCTCTGGTCCAGGAAAGCGCACAAAGCAAGTACTTTGATGAAGATTCTTTTGGGAAGAGTGGGTTTCAGGAAGGGTGCTCGAGGAAGGAAAGAGCTGCATTTCACGAATCCCATAGGTGCGATTCTGACGAGAGATGAGGGATGGTACATCAACATTTTATACTAGCTCCATCTCTCACCGTTGTGCAGACTCTTCATTATAGATGGAGGGTGGAGAACTAGAGAGAGCCTTCTGTATGTATACCTGTAAT